>MDTB01021736.1_pt1 | contig 25760 bp, 23 predicted proteins | sample 811161 | NCBI WGS metagenome assembly MDTB01 (sample SAMN05326650, study PRJNA326480) | marine metagenome | isolation source: seawater | place: Mediterranean Sea | collected 2009
TTTTTCTAGGTGTTCTAGGTATTTACGTTGGAAAGATTTATGAAGAAATAAAATTTAGACCCAGATATATTGTTGAAAAAGAGATTTTAAAATCTCATGAGTAAACTTATAGTAATTAAGATAAAAAAATTTTTAGTTTGGCCAATTTATTATTTAATTCATTTTAATTTTTTTTTTGGATTAATTCATAAATATTTTTTTAAAACATTTAAATATAAAAATTTCGAATTTAAAGTTGACTATAACCGAATTCCAACATCTCTAGGATCAGCATTTTTATTTAATACATACGAGTATAATGACAGAATAATAATAGAGAAACATTTAACTGTTCAAAATCAGGCAATAGTAATTGGTGGAGGCATTGGATATATACCCTGTTTAACTTACCATTTAACAAAAAAAAAAAATTTAGTAAGCGAGATAGATTGTTCAATAATACCTACTTTGACAGAAAATTTAAAGTTTAATAAATGTGAGTTTAAAATCATAGAGGGTAATTTAACTACAGAAAAAAAAAAAGATTACGAGGAATTTTTTATTAGCAAAAATTTTACTGAAAATTCTTGTTATAAAAATTCAGGTGAAAAAAAAGTTAAAATAAAAAATATTGATTTTAGTAGCATTGAAAATATAAAACTTTTTAATACTTTAATAATAGATGGCGAAGGTATAGAAGAGCAATATATTCAAAATATACATAAATTAAAATATGTTAAATATTTATTTTTTGAATTTCATAATATTTATTTTACTGATCTAAAGCAAAAAAAACTTTTTGATGTCCTTAAACAAAATAAATTTTTGATGATTGATAATTGTTTTAATTCCTTCTATTTTAAAAGATGATGTCAGAAAATTTATTTTATTTGTCTAAATTTGATTTTGAAAAATTTTTAAAACTATTACCTAATAAAAAAAACAAAATTTTAGATTTTGGTTGCGGAAATGGAATATATAATAAAAGCTACTCCAAAAAACATAAAATATCCAAAATTTACATGTACGATAAAAATAAATCATTAAAAAAATTTATCATAAAAAAATATGTAAATAATTCACTATTTCAGTGGGTTAACAATTTAAATTTCAAATATAATATCGTATTGATTAATAGCGTAGCACAATACATGGATTTAATTGCACTTAGAAAAAACATTAATTTTTTTTTTCAAGTCAAAGATGTCGATAAAGTCATTATTTCAGACATACCAAAATATAATAGATTAATTGAGGGTTTTTTACTTATTTTTTTAAATCCATTAAAATTAGTAAAATCTATCAGCTACCTGTTTAATACGAAATATTTAAATGAAAAATATAATCATAAAAATGTAAAAATACTTAAACAAGTTTTTTGTAATTATAAAATTAAAATATATTTGAATTTAAATGATGATAAGATGCTAAGATACACTGCGATACTGCAAAAAAAAATATGAATAACTTTTTCTTTCATGCTGATGACTATGGCAGATCAAAATTAATTTCAAAAAAAATAGCTGATTGTATAGATGCAAATATAATAACAAGTATATCAATTATAGTAACTGAAAAAATTGACGGGTTGGAGTATTTAAAAAATAAATCAATTAAAAAGAGATTGCATATAAACTTAACAGATTTTTCCCCAAATATAAAAAATACTCAAATAGCTAAATATAGTTTTTTAAATTTGTTATTTGCTCCTTTATCAAAAAATTTTAAAAAAATAAAAAATGAAATTACAAGGGAGGTGATTAAACAAATTGAAATTTACAAAAAAACTTTTGAACTCAAATCAATTGACATTGATAGTCATCAACACGTTCATATGATTCCTTGGATTTTTAATATTTTATACGATTTAAAAGATAAGCAAGAAATAAATTTTATAAGAATTCCTAATGAAAAAATTTTATGTTATTGGTCATTATTTACAAGTTTACGTTTTTTTTTTAATAGCTTAAAACTTCTTTTAATTAAATTATTTATAATAATTAATTTCAAAAAAATTCAGATGTTAAATAATGATATTTATTTTAATGGTATTTTATTCTCATCTTGTCCAAATGATAGTATAATTTGTAAAATTATTGAGAGAAGTAAAAAATTAAATTTAAAAAATGAAATCCTTTTACACCCAGGCTTTTCTGAAAATATTGAGAAAGACCAATTTGAAAATTTTTTTTTCAAATTTTATGCATCTTCTTTAAGAAAAAAAGAATACTTATTTTGCCTAGATTTAAAAAAATACATGAAAAATAATAATGATTAAAAAAATTAACAATATATCAATTTATATTTTTATTACATTTATATTTACGTTTATATATCTAATTTATATTTTTTCTTTTAAAGATATTTCTTGGATAGCTTTTACTGATCATGATGAAGGTTATTTATTAGAACAACTTATATTTAAAATCAAAAATATAAAAAATAATTTTATTGTTTCAGCTCCTGCTACATATGGTGTTGAATTTTATTACTTAAAATATTTCTTTAAATTTTTTGAATTTTTTTTTGATTTTGGTGATTTTGCTATATACTCAATTTCTACTTTTATACATTTAATATTTTTTTTATCTGCAATAGCTATTTTATTTAAAATTTTTAAAATATTACAGTTTAAAAATATATATTATTTAATATTTGCCTTATCGTTATTATTAAGTCCAGAAATTATTTTTTTTTCATTTAATTTAAAACCTGACTTAAATTTACTTTTATTTTTATTTTCCATTACTTTATATTTTTATATTCAATTCAAAATTAAAAAAAAAGAAAAGCATTTATTTAAATTTACTTTTGCCCAATGTTTAAGTTTGTGTATAAAAGGATGGAGTCTTCCATTTGTCATTTTTTTAATATTTATTTTACATAATCTTGATTATAATTTTTACAAAATTAGAAGTAGATTTAAAATTCTTTTATTTTTTATTTTTGTAACTATCTTAAATTTCTACCTATTCTCATTTGGTGATTTTTTGGTTAATTCTCATGAAGAGATGAAATTATTCTTTAAAGATGAGACAGTTATATTTATAAAAAATTATTTTTTTAAAAACTTTTTAATTTATATAATATTAAATTTATTAAGTTTTTTAATATTTTATCATTTTTTTATAAAATTTAATTTATTTTACAAACTCCAATATATATTTTTCTGTGGCGCAGTTTGGTTTATTGCTGTTTCACCATTTGTTTTAGATTTAGAGATTTTTTTAAAATCAATTTATGGTTTTTCAAAGTATACAATTATAAATCAACATCTTGCAAATTATCAGGGTTTAACAAATAATTTTTTTCAAGATATAGCGACACTAAAAATAAATCCAATTTTCACCGCCTTTCTCATTATTATTTTTCCCATCGTAATATTTAAAAAAAAATTAATTTTTAATCATAATAAAATTAATTTTGCATATGAATTCTATTTTTGTTTTATTATAATGTTTATATTTTCGAATTCCATAAGTACTTATCCGAATCAATATCCTGTAAAATATTTATATTATCTTTTTTATATTCTGTTCTCTTTTTATTTTCTTATATTCTTTGATAAAAAAAAATTACTTAATCTTTTGTTTATCAATATGTCTATTTTGTTGTTTTTATTTATGATTTTTAAAAACTTTGATAAATTTAAAAATATTTCGAATTATAATTTATTGGAGAGCAAAATTTATAAATTTATAATTGATAATAATAAAATTTATTTTGAAAATAAAAATGTTGTAGCCTGTGGAGGCTATCTCCCTACACTTAAGAGTATTAATATGAAAATATTTAATGTACCAATAAAAAAATGCTTAAAAAAAACAAAATATTTCTCCATAAACAAAATTGATTATTTTTTTATCAATAATAATCATTATGATTTAAATCTAATCGATTATGGTTATAATTTAGTTGATAATAAAACAATATTAGTAGTCGGAAGATTTGGTGATTTAAAGAAGGTAAATTATTCTTTATATAAAAATCTCAACTAAAAAATTCTCTTATTTTATAATTAATTAAAGTCTTGGTATAATAAAGGTTTTTTAATTTAAAATAATCCAGTTTGTTTTCTAGTACAAAGCAAGTTCCATGTTTGAACCATTTATTATTAAAATTTGGATTTATATTTTCAAAAGGCTGTTTACTTTGAGAGTAATAATCTACATATATTGTGGCTCTATTTATATTGTTATTTTGCAATTTACTTACTCCGTGAAAACTATACGGTGTATGTAAAAATATAACTGCACGATTTGGTATATATTCTATTTCTTTAATAATTTTCTTTCCTTTTTTATCTGATAATGTTGTAGACCCACCCCAGTTAGTTTTCCAATTTTTGGTTAAATATAATATGATGTTTAGCACGTGAGGTTTCCCGGTGTTAGGGTCGGCCGAGTGATCAACATGTGAACCTAAAAATCCACTTCGAGACATTTCATGGTAATTTGCCAGATCAGTGTTACCTACTTCTGTTCCGAAAAGTGTGTCAATATTTGTTAATTTCTTTAAGTTATCAATCCATGACCTCGAATTAAGTTCAGTAATTACTTCCCTAACCTTGTTAGGTAACTGTGTATTTTTGCTAATCCATTTATTTTTTTCTACTTCATTTGTAAAAGATTTACCTTTATTATAATTTATTTTAGAACTTTCGTTATTTAATTCATCGTAAAATTTTTCTTCTAAAAAACTGTCCAATATTAGATAAGGAAACGGTTTATTGTTGAAAAACTGCACAGAATAACTAGTCAAATCATTATATTTTTGATTTATAATTTGCATTTATCAGCATTATTAGTATTTAAAAGATCCGAAGACAATCATAAATATGAAAACTTACACTACAATGACCAAAGACTCTCTCAAGCTAGAGAGAATAGTTATGGAAGTATTTGGCGGGTGTAATTACACATGCCAAATGTGCCCTCAATCCACTCCCGGGCGTGGTAAAAGTTGGACTCGAAAAATACCTTTAAGCGAATTTGAGAGAATTTTAGATCAAATCGTTCCAAAATATGGAAATCCACAAGTAAATTTAGAGGGAAGTGGGGAACCAACGATGGCTAAAGACCTAGATAAATATGTAAGCATAGTAAAAAAAAGAAATTTAAAATGTTTTATGTATTGCAACGGTGCAAGATTAAATGGTGAATTTATGAAAAGAGTAGTTGATGCTGGCATAGATTTTATCAGAATTAGCGTAATCGGGTATGACAGGGAATTATATAAAAAATGGATGAATATTGATAACTTTGAACTAATAAAAAAAAATATTATTGAGTTGCAAGATTACATTCAAAAGTCTGGTAGTAAATGTAAGGTAAGCACTTATCACCTAATTACAGACAATAATAATGTTAATAATGAAATAAAGCTATATAGAGAAAACATTATTTCAAAGGTAAATTCAACAGGGTACATTTGGAAAATGCATAACTGGAGTGGTAATTATCAAAATCAAAATCCAAGAAAACTGACAGATAGAAGAACTTGTGGAAGACCCTTTGCGCCTGAGATCACAATACGCGCAGGTGGTAGTCAAGGAAGAACGACTGCAATGGTTCCATGTTGCCAAACTCTTGGACCACCAAATGAGGAGAAAAGTATTTTGGGACATCTTGATAAAGATAGTTTTGAAAATGTATATTGGGGTGAGAGTTATTCAAAATTAAGAACGGCACATCAGGAAAAACGATTTGACGATATAGAATATTGCAAGAACTGCGATTTTCTGTACGAAGATCCCGAAGTGCTTGTTTGGTCTAATGATCCAGAAGCTAAAGTCGGTCATATGCTTGGAACAAATGATGATTTTATATTACATAAATATACAAAATAAAAAAACTTGAAAAATAAAATTTTTTTAATTGGTGCGTCAGGCCGACTAGGATCCTTTTGGTTAAACAAACTCCAAAAAAAAAATAATGTTATTTCACATCAGCACAGTAAAAAAATTTTATCCAAATGTATTAAATTAAATTTAATAGATAAAAAAAAATTAACTAATTTTTGTATTAAAGAAAATATCAATGTAATTATTAATTGCTCTGGTTATGCAAATGTTGAAAAAAGTGAAAAGTTTCCTAACAAAGCTAAAATGGTAAATTATTTAATTGTTAAAAACTTAACTGACGTCTGCAAATTAAAAAACATTAAACTGATACATGTATCAACAGATCATATTTTTGATGGTAAAAAAAAGAAATATCATGAGAATAGTATTGCTAAGCCTTTAAATGTTTACTCAAAAACCAAGTTTGCCGCCGAGAAGTACATAAGAAAAAAATTAAAAAAGTATCTTATTTTTAGAACAAATTTTTTTTTAAGATCCAAAATGCAAGATACTTTTGTTGATGAAATTGTAAAAAAACTCAAAAGAAATAAACCCGTTTATTGCTGGCAAAATATCTTTTACAATCCTGTTCATGTATCTACATTGGTAAGAATTGCCAATATTTTAATTAAAGGCGATTACAGTGGAGTTTATAATATTGGCTCAAATCAATATATTTCTAAATATGAATTTGCTTTATTAGTTGCTAAGCATCTTAAATTTGACACAAAATTAATAAAAAAAAGCAGTTATATTAATTCTATCGTAAAAAGGCCGTTGAATATGTCATTATCAAATCAAAAAATTAAAAAAGTATTAAAATTAGGTAAAAAAACAAAATTTTTTGATATTAGTAAAGAGATTAAAAATGTTTAAAAATAAAACAATTGTCATAACCGGGGGTACAGGATCATTTGGAAATGAAGCTATTAATCATTTATTAAAACTTCCGATTAAGCAAATCAAAATTTTTTCAAGAGATGAAATGAAACAATGGAACATGTCCTCTAAGTATCAAGATAAGAGGATTAAGTATGTTATAGGAGATGTTAGAGATCTCAGTTCTCTGGATCAGGCTTTTAATGACGCAGATTATGTCATACATGCTGCAGCTACAAAGATAGTTCCAACTGCTGAATATAATCCAAAGGAATGTATATTAACAAATATTAATGGAGCTATCAATGTAATCGAAGCTGCTAAAAGAAATGGTGTAAAAAAGGTAGTGGCATTGTCCACAGATAAAGCGTCAAATCCGATCAACCTATATGGTGCATCAAAACTGTGTTCGGATAAACTTTTCGTGGCTGCTAATTTTACTTCAAATAAAACAAAATGCTCTTTTTCTATCGTTAGATATGGAAATGTGATGGGCTCTAGAGGGTCTGTCATACCTTTTTTTCTAGAGCAAAAAAAAAAAGGTTTTTTTACTATTACACACAAAGATATGACTAGATTTATGATCACTTTAGACCAGGCAGTTAAAATGGTGTTAGAAGGTTTTAGGGATGCCTTAGGTGGAGAAATCTACATAAGCAAGATACCGTCAATGAAAGTGATTGATATTGCAAGATCAATAAATGAAAAAAATCAGTTAAAACTGATTGGTATTAGACCAGGAGAAAAAATGCATGAGCAAATGATAGGCTTAGAGGATTCAAGATTTACATACGAATATAGTAAATATTATAAAATATTACCTGCGATATTCGATTTATATAAAAATAAAAAATATAGAAAGAACGGAAAAAAAGTTGATAGTAACTTTTCTTATAGTTCTGATAACAATAAACAATGGATGAAAAAATCAGAGCTAAAAAAGTGGCTATCTAAAAATATAGATTGATTGTGTACATCGACAAAATTAAAAATTTTTCAAATAAAATTCTTAAAAATAACTCCCATGATATATATATTTTAAGTAATGACTGGTTATATTATAAAAGATTTCATCCAGTTGAATTTGAAAAATATAGACTAATTAATAAAAATATTTTTGAAATTATATTAAATATGATATTTCTTTTTATAAAATATCAAATAAAAAATATCATCTTATTGATACTATCTTTGAAAAATATTTATAGTAAACAAATTATTATTAATAAGAAATATGACTCTATATTTGTAACATATAAATTTAATAAACATTACAATTTTAAAAATGACGCGTATTTTTTTGACACTTATAAACTCTACAGGAAGAATAATAAAAAATTTTTTGTTCTCGCAGTAAATCATCAAAAAACTTTTTTTCAAAAGTATCAAATAAAGAATTTTTGTGAATTAAATAAGTTAAATAACTTTTTTGAAGAATTTTATTTTTTTATTAAGCTAAATTACTATTTTTTAAAATTTTTTGTAAAAATATTTAAATACAATTCTATTTACGAAAAAAAATTTTTTTTACTTCTTTCGATAAATTTTATAAAAGGTAATACTTTTGATAATTTGAGATATTATTCTCAAATAAAAAAACATGTTAAAGAAAAAAAAATAAATTCTATAATTTCAATATACGAAGGTCATGCATTAGAGAGACTAATATTCAGAGCGGCAAAATCTATAAATAAAAATATTAAAACGATTGGTTATAATCACAGTTTCGTAACAAAAAAACATAATGCAGTCTTTTTAGATCTTGGAAATAAAAATCAGGCAGATCATGTTGTTTTCGCAAATCAGATTTCAAAAGAAATTTTTAAAAAAAGGGATAGGCATAAAAATAAATCTTTGATTTTTTGTGTTACAAAAGATACTTCTAAAGTTCATTTTAATAAAAAATATTCAAAAAAAAAAAATAATATTTGTCTTATCACTCCAGAGGGTCTTAATAGCGAGACTATTAAATTATTTGAATTTTCAATAAAATACTTACAAAAATATAGTGATATAATTTTTATTTGGCGGTTTCATCCAATTTATTATAATCGTGAGTTCAAATTTATCAAAAAAAATTTTCCATTATTTTTTAAATTTAAGAAGAATATAATATTATCAAAAAAAAGTTTAGAAGAAGATTTTAAGATTTCAAAATATATTTTATACAGAGGTTCATCAGTCGTAATTAATGCTATTAGAAGTAATTTAATACCTATAAATTTAGTTTTCAAAAACGAAATTGATAATAATTTTCTCAATGAGTGCAATCTATTTTCTAATCTGAAATTAAAAAACATTAACGAATTGTACAGAATAAATAATTTACAAATAGATATAAAAAAAATTAATAGAAATAAAAAAAAAATTTTAAACCTTTACTCAATTCATAATAACAATAACAATCTTAAATATTATCTATGAAAATTTCAGTAGTTATTCCAACATTAGGCGGACCTAGTTTAATTAAACTAATCAAAAGTTTGGAAAAAAGTTATATGTTGCCAAATGAAGTGGTATGCGTAATATCAAAAAAAAATAATTTTACACCACTTTTTTCAAGAAAAATAAAAATTAAAATAATCTTTACAAATTTTCAAAATCAAGTGCTTCAAAGAATAGAAGGTATAAAAAATGCTAAGCATGATTTAATTCTACAAACTGATGATGATGTTATTTTTGATAAATATTCTTTAATGCATTTATATAATGCATTAAAGAAAAGAAACATAAATACCACAATAGTTGGTCCAGTTTTTTTTACAAGAAAAAAAGAACTACATTATGATTATGCAAAAGAAAACTTTTTTACAGAATTAATTAAATTTACTTTTTGCGCAGCACCTCTTGGAAAAAATAAATTAGGGAAAGTAACATCTTTAGGCTTGGCCTTTAATATCAATTATTCAAATAAATTATATTTATATCCATCGCAATGGCTACCGGGCGGTTGCATTTTTTATCATAAAAAAAATAGTATTTTAAAATTTCCTATTAAATATATGGGAAAAAGCTATTCAGAGGATATAATTCATTCAATTTTAAGGAGAAAAAAAAATTTGCATCACTTTGTTGTTAGAAACTCAAAAATAATAACTGATAAAGTCTCATATAATAATTTTAGTATAAAGCAAATTTTAAATGAATTTGTAGTTCGAAAAAGTTTATTAAATTACACCAAGGGTAACACCTTTAGATTTTATATTTGGTGCATATTTGAGATAGTAAATAGGATATTTAGAAAATTAATCTTTAATAAGAATAAAATTATCTAAAATAATTACATCCATATCGGTTCTGTCAAAACAAGATAAAGCTTCTTCTGGTTTTAAAACTATAGGCTCGTTTTCGTTAAATGAAGTGTTTAGCAAAATAGGAACATTTGTTTTCGCATAAAATTTTGCGATTATTTGATAAAAAAATGAATTAGTTTTTTTTGAAACAGATTGTACTCTTCCAGTGCCATCAAAATGGGTAACAGCTGGTATTTGTTTTCTTTTACTTTCAATCACAGTTTCAACATTCGACATATATGGGTTAGCTCTTGCATTTGAAAACCATTTGTATTTTTCTTCCTCTAAAATAGCCGGAGCGAAAGGTCTAAAATTTTCTCTTCTTTTTATTTTTTTGTTAATTATATCTTTCATTTCATTGGATTGCGGGTTAGCAATAATCGATCTATTTCCAAGCGCTCGAGCACCAAATTCCATTCTATCGTTAAATAAACCGATTACTTTATTTTTTATCAAGAGATTTACAATTTCATCTAAAAATAAATCTTCATTATCAAATTTTTTTTTGATTATTTTTTTAGAAAAATTGAATTTGTTTATAGTTAAATCGATATCATTTCTACTGAATTTTGGCCCAATGTATGGTGTGTCGAGATTTGAAAAACTTGAATATTTATTTGATAAAAAATTTAAAGCTGACCCAATACAACCTCCTGAGTCTCCTGGTGCATACGGTATAAAAACATTTTCGAAATAATCGAATAACCTCATATTTGCCAAAGAATTTAACGCGCAGCCACCAGCATAAACTAAATTATTTGAATAATTGTTCTTTCTTACTTTAATTAAAATTGAAATTAAAAATTCTTCATAAATTAGTTGAGCTGATGATGCAAGGTCACGTTTTAAATCTACATTAACAAGATCATCTTTATTAATACCCAATAATTTAAATATATTTTCATTAAAAATCTTATTTTGTTCTGGGGAACCAGCAAACGAGTAAGAAAAATCTCTCTGGGTATGATTAAAAAATTTTAAATTTAATTCTAAAAGTTTTTGATCTAAAAATAGATTTTTTTTTAGTACGTCTTTATACTTAGGATTTCCATAGGACGAAAGTCCCATCATTTTATATTCTTCTCCATATTTATTAAAACCTATGAGTTGTGTCATTGCTTCATAAAAAACTCCTATCGAATGAGGGAAAAAAACTTTTTCCTTTATTGAAATTTGATCTTCGGAACATTCTGCTATTGTACAACTACAAAAATCTCCGAATCCATCAATTGATAGTGCAGCAGCCTTTTGGAAATTTGAAGGGTAAAATGCCGAGGAGATATGACATAAATGGTGGTCAATATAATGATATTTTATATTTGAATTGCCAATAAATTGTGAAAGCTGATTCTTAATTTTTAACTTTAATTTTTGTCTGAAAAATATCTCTTTTGATTTTTTCGAGAATAAATAGTTTTTGATATAATAATATATTTTCCTATTGATATTAGACAGTGGATTGGTATTTAATGTAATGTTGGTTATTTGATTTGGTTTAATATCGCAATATTCCATTGCAAATTTAATGGATTGAAATGGGACACCAGCCCAGTGTTTAATTCTGTTAATTCTTTCTTCCTCAATTGCAAAAATTAATCTATTTTTATCAAATACACATATTGATGAGTCGGCATGGTTTGCATTTATACCTATAGTTATTGTCATCTTAAAAAAAACAGATTTTAGATTTAATTATCTTCATAATAATTTGTAAATTAATATATATATATCAAATAAAGACTTTACTTAAATGAAAATAGCATTCGATTTTGTAGCAACTTTTAAACCAAGCGGCTCAAAAACCTATGTAATAAACTTTTTAAATAATTTTATTTCTCAAGATATAAAATGTAGTTATTATTTATTTATTACAAAGAACTATATTAAGGATTTAAGGAGTCATAATCCTAAAATAAAAATAATAAAAATCCCCAATATATTTTCCAATGGACTTGCAAAGTTTTTTTGGATGCAATTTTTATTACCTTTAATATTGATTATATTGAGATTTGATAAGATATTTTCACCTTTGAATTATACACCTTTAATTTTAAAGTTTAGCAAAATTGAGAAAATATTGTTAATTCATTCAAATCTCCCTTTTAAAAAATCAAATTATTTGCCTGGCAATTTTTTCAAAAATAAAATGATAAATCTTTTCATGAAATATTCAATTCTTACATGCGATCAATTAATATCAATATCAGATTTTGCAAAGAGTGAATTGACAAGTATATTTCCATCACGTTCAATAAAACACCACAGGATATATCTAGGATGTAATCACTTTAGGAATAAAAATAAAAAATATTTAAATGGCTTTAATTATAATGATAAATATATTTTAAGCATAATTTCATGTACAAGGTATCATGATATTATTTTTTTGATTAATGGGTATAAAAAATTTTTAGATCACACTGATCAAAATATTAAATTAGTATTTATAATGCAAGTTTTGGATAGTAAATATTTCAAACAAATAAAAAAGTTAATAACTTTTTTAAATTTAGAAAAGCAAATAAAAATTATAACTAGTATTCCAAACAGTTTTTTACCTGAGATTTATAGAAACTCACATCTTTATTTATTTTCGTCATATTCAGAAGTATTTGGATTAACATCACTTGAGGCAATGTATTTTGGTATACCAGTTTTGATCTCAAAATCGTCCGCATTACCAGAAGTTAATGGCGATGCGCCAATTTATTTCGAATTAAATAATCAATTTGATTTTGTAACCAAATTAAACATTGCAGTATTTGATGAGAATTTAAGAAAAAAAATGATAGCTAAAGGGGTTGAAAATTTAAATAGATTCGATTGGGAAAAAACTGTCAGTGAAACAATTAATATAATTGAAAAAAATTGAATATATTATTTATATATCATATCATAATTTAATAAAGTTTTCCTATATTTTAACTTTAGTTCATTTAAGTCCTGACCAGCAACTGCTTTGTCATACCAACCAATATAATATTCAAACTGTCCAATGTTACTTTTAATAGATTTAGTATACCATCCCAATTGAACAATTTTTCCAAAGTGATCATTATTATAATCAGCTTTGTGAATTCTTATAAAATTTTTGCTGAAATTGAAAACTAAAGCTATCGTTAATATAAAAATAAATTTTTTATTAATTTTAAACGTAAAGTTTTTAAATAAATAAATTGAACAAACTAAGATAATAAATACAAAAAAATGATGATACATTCTAATTACTGGTGATTTTAAAAATAAAATAAAACTTAAAAAACAAAAAATTAAAACACTTGTAAGATTAATTATATCTTTATTTGATTTTTTATATTTTCTTTTTGATATTAAAACTGGAATTAAAAAACATAAAATAATTAACAAAATAATATTCGTAAATTCTTTAAAATTTCTCAAAAACCAGGTAGCTATCCAATTAAAATTTTGAATATATTCTATTTTAGATAAACTGCCATTGTAGTTTGAGTAACTTTTATTAAAAACCTCTATACCAATACCCAATTCTTGAATTGAATTTAAATTAATCCAAGTTAAATTTTCAAAACAAAGCTGTTGTACCGGATAAACTAAACAACCCGATATGATAATATTTTTTGCAAAATATGAGATATTAACTAGAATTAAAATGTTACAATATTTTGTGAATAAAAATCCATAATTTTTAAATTTGAGAATATTTAAAACAGGGAGTATTAATATAGGTATATAAATTATTTTTATATAAATTATAAAAAACGATAGTAACAAAATAATAAACAAATTTGCATTATTTAATTTTTTGTCGAAAATTTCATTTTTAAAGCTTAGAAAAATAATATAAAAAAAAATTAAAGTAGCGGGCTTATCTAATCCGAATTCCTTAAGTCTTGTATATTTTAAAATAACAAATAGTAAAATACTAAAAAAAATTATATCTAAAATTTTAATATTTTCTTTTTTTTTTATTTCATTAAAGTGAGAAATAAAAACACATAAAACTAAAAATAGTATTAAAGCATTTATCACATGAATGTCTTGAAGCCTTGAGTAATCAAAATTAAAATAAGATTGTAAAATTAGCCATCCAGAAGAAAATCCATAATGATTATGAAAAAAATTATATCCAAAGATATATTTAGTATAATCAGTGTTAAGAATATAAGAGTAATGATAATGATTTAAATCATCATGAAAATCACTACACCATATATTAAATAAAATTACTATTAAAAGTAAAATTATTATTTTATTAAATTTTCTTATAAAAATATCTTTAAATTTTATAAAATTATTAAAAGTAAAAAATAATATAATTATAAAAAAATTTGAAATAATTAATGAATTATTTAAGGGAATAAAAAAATTTAGTAATTGTGCAATCAAACCTGTGATGATGAGGCCAATTAAGGTAATTTCATATACGTTAAATCTTTCTTTTATATTTAAAATTGAAAATAAAATACTCCCATTACCAAAACATATAGTGAAAAATAAAAAAAAATGGATTGTAGCTAAAATCAAGACTTAATAATTTTTTTTAGTTTATATATTGTTAAGGTGTAAAAAAGGACAGAAATAAAAAAACTATAATAAGTCTTAACAAAAAAACTTATAAAAAATGGAAAAACAGTAAATAAAATATATGGTATAAAAACAAAATTCTGTTTAATTTTTTTTTCTAACAAATGATGAAAATGATTTCGGTCAGGAAGTAATGGAGATTTATTTTTTAATATTCTTTCAATTGTAACTCTTAAAGCATCGATTGCAGGTATAAGCATAATCAACAAAATTTCGTCTACTTTAAAAATACCTTGTGTATTGTAAGATATAATAAACAAAAGACTTAACAGAATTGATAAAACGTTAACACCATTGTTTCCTAGGAATATTTTATTGATAACGTTAAAAAAGAATAAAACTAAAAGCAACATTAAAATTGAAACTAAAAATAACAAATAAAAACTTTTGTATAAAAGCAATAATGATATCCAGTAAATAGTAATAGATAATGTTACACCATTAGATCCATCTGAAAAATTAAGAAAATTATATAAAAAAAAAATGGCTAAAATTGTAAAAATTAGTGAGCCCTCATTAAGTTTAATGATGTACGCTGTATCTTTGAATGCTAGGTTTTCAAGAACTAGATTTTCATCTAATGGAATAAAAATCAATAGAACCGCAAAAATTAAAATAATTTTTGAGATTGGAGAAAGATTTTTTCTATCGTCCAAAAGACCAATTGTTAAAAAATAGCAAACTAAAAATGTTATTACAGATATAAATTTATTTGAAAACTCAAACATATTTTTGAAAAAAAGTAAATTTACTACAACGTGAAATACAATTAGGAAACCACCGATAGCAGGTATACTTTTTTTATGAATCTTACGTGAACCATCAGGATTATCAAAAAATATTCTTTTCTTATCAATTTTATCATAAAAAAAAATTAAACCTGATATCACCATTAGAGATAGAGAGTTTATAGTATAAAAGTCTAGCATAATTTAGATAATTGAATATCTATGTTATATAATTTAAACTAAAAAATGCACCAATTAAATTTTACCTTTGGCAAAAGTGAAAAAATAATAAAATATTTAATTTTTTCTTTACCTTTAACGTTTGTAATTGGAACTGCTTTTGTAAATATTATATCAATAGTTTTAGCGCTTATTTTTCTCGTATTAATTTTTATGAAGAAAATAAATTTTAAAAAAAAATATTATTACATTTTTTTTTTCATATTATTTTTATTTTTATTAAATAGTTATTTTTCAATTGACCCAAGTTTAAGTCTCATTAAGATTATCGGTATATTAAAACTTTTTTTTGTTACCTGTATAATTTCACATTATTCAAAAAAAAGGGATTTTGTTAATAAATTTTCCAAATATCTGTTTTTTTTAGTAATATTTATTTCCTTTGATTTATTAATTCAATATTTTTTTGGTCAAGATATTTTTGGTTTTAAATATAATGAGGCTCATGGCCTACGGCTCTCTGGACCTTTTGGCGATGAATTTGTAGCTGGAAGTTTTATTGCAAAAATTGCTTTTTTATCATTGATTTATATTTACTCAAAAAACAATACCTTAACGCTATTTGCAACATTAATCCTAATTAACTTAATAACATTTCTTACCAATGAAAGATCAGCATCAATAATGTTATTTTTATCAACTTTTATTTTTATTATTTTTAACAATTTTTTAAATTCAAAGGCAAAATTTATTTTTTCATCTGCAATTTTTCTTGTTGTAACTATTTTTATTTATTTTAACCCAAATTTGAAATCTCAATTTATTAATAAAACTTTAAACCAATTTGGTATTATGCAAATAAATAAATTGGATAATAAAAAAATTTTTTTCGATAGTATCTGGGGCGCGCATTATTTGACGGCTATAGAGATATTTAAAAATTATCCAGTTTTTGGAAGTGGAGTTAAAACATTTAGAATTGAATGCTCAAAAAAAAAATATGATCAAATAAATTCTAAAAGTTTTAACTATAGATGCTCTACGCATCCACATAATTTTTACTTAGAGATATTATCTGAAACTGGTTTAATAATATTTTTATTATTTATTATTTTTAACCTTTATATATTTCTTTATTTTGTAAAATTAATTTTTTTTGATAAAGGCCATAAACATAAATTATCAATATTTTATTTTTGTTCTTATTTTTTATTATTTTCCCCTTTTCAAACCACGGGTTCAATAACCAGTTCGTGGAATGGAGGTTTATATTTCATGGTTACTGGATTTATTATTGGTTATATAAACAGTGAAAAAATAAATTAATTTTAAATGAAATTAACAATTATAATACCAATTTTTAATGAGGAAAAATTTTTATCAAAACTTCTTGAATTGGTATTAAGTCAAAAATTAAATGTAGCAAAAGAAATTATAGCCGTTGATGATTGTTCAATAGATCAAACAAAAAAAATTTTAGAAAATTATAAACACAAAATTGATCATATAATTTATCATAATAAAAATTCTGGGAAAGGAGCAGCAATACAATCTGCTTTGAAAGTTTCCACAGGTGATATAATTATAATACAAGATGCTGATTTAGAGTATGATCCTAATGACTATCAAAAGTTAATTAACCCAATTCTAGCAGGAAAAACAAAAGTTGTTTATGGATCGAGAGTTTTAAATAAAAAGAGATACTCTGAAAATTCTTTTACTTCATTATTCAGAGTCTTAGCAAATCACTTTTTAACAATATTTTCAAATATATTAAATAATCAAAATTTAACGGATGCGCATACTTGCTATAAAGTTTTTCATAAAGAAGTTTTAAAAGATATTAAACTTAAAGAAAAAGGCTTTGCTTTCTGCCCAGAAATTACAACCAAAATATCCAATTTAAATATCGATATTCACGAGGTACCAATATCATATTCTGGTCGATCGTATTTAGATGGTAAAAAAATTAAATTTTCTGATGGAATAGAGGCTATTAAATCAATAATTAAATATAAATTAAATGTATAGTGAGATATTTCATCAAAACTTTATATTAAATTTTTTAGCCTCGAGCTTATTTATTTTATTTAATATTTTTTTTTCAATTTCTATTAAAGATAGATTTATAAAAATATTTAAGATTAATTTTCAAAATTTTAATATTATTATATGTTTCTACTTAGTTTTTTTATATTATTCACTTTTTTTTAATTTATTATTTCTATTAGGTTTACACACATTAATTCCATTGTTTTTTTATCTGTCGTTAATTATACAATTTTATATAGTTTTTGTTTCTTTCAATAAAAATTATATATTTTTAAAAAAAAAAAATTTAAATAAAAATTTACTTATAATTTTTTTAATTTTTTACTTAATTAGTATCCTCCCAATTTCTGATGCAGATAGTATTTTTACTCATCTGAATTTTCCGATACAATTGATCAACGGTAATTTTAATAATTTATCAATTTTTCAAACAATTGAATTTTCTACGTTTGCTAATTCAGAAATAATTCTAGTTATCTCCAGCCTTATCAAATCTGATAATTTTGGTAGTCAACTTAATCTAGCTACTTTAATAATATTTTACTTTTGTTTAAAAAAACAGAAAAATTCTTTTTTTTGGATTTTATTATCTTGTCCAATAATAATTTTTTTAATTTCAACGCAAAAATTACAACTTTTCTTTGGTATTCTGTATTTGTTAGTATTTATAATAATTCATGAACGGGAAATATTTATAAGATATAAAAATAATTTTACATTTGCTATAATACTTTTGGCATTTTATTCTACAGGTAAATTTACATATATTATTTTTTCTTTTATCTTGTTTGTTTATTTAGTTTATTTGAATAAGAAAAAAAGATTTTATATTATTACTCAAAGTATAATAATTTTCTCTGTTGTATACCTCCCACTATTATTATTAAAATATAAATTATTTGCCAATCCTATAGCACCATTTGCTGATAGTTTTTTTAATGATGGTAGATATATCTACGATAATTTTGTAAATAAACTAAGGACTTCAGAGGGCTGGATAAATAATTATAAAGATTTTACTATTTATATTAGACCTTTTATTCCACTTTCAATTACTCAATTATCAAGTTCACTAGGGATAATTTTTTTAATTATGTTATTAGATTTAAAACTATTAAAAAAACTGTATTTCATCCCATTAATAATGATTTTTTTAATTCTATTAACTGGACAAATATTGCCACGATATTATTTAGAGAGTTTTTTAATTCTTGCTTATTTTTTTGACAAAAACCGATTATTAATAAATAAAATAATAATAAATTTACAAATTTTAATATTAGTTTTATTTAGTTTGTATTTTTGTAAAGTATCATATTTTGACAACAAAGTAATAATGTCAAAAGAGAATTTTTTAAAAAATTTTGCATTTACATATGTTGATGCAGAAAAACTAGATAAGCTCAATTTAAAAGGTAATATATTAGTTTCCTCTAATAGATTTTCAATTTTTTATGAAAATAACATTTTCCCCAGTCGTATTTTCTTTGATATGAATAAAGTAAATGACAGTATATATCTAGACTTCATAGAAAAAAATAAGATCAAATATGTTATAACCTCAAATAAATTAAGTGATTGTATTAAATATGAGGTTAAAAATAATTTTAAGTTTGAACTTGTTACAAGAAATTTTTTTCGATCAAAACAGTATTATTATTCACCAATTTATGAAATAAAATATATTAGAAACAAATGTAAATAATTATCAATGATTTATCCATCCTTAAGTATTATTATTCCATGTTATAATGAAAAAAATACTATTAAAACCATAATAGAAAAAGTTATAAAAGTAGAACCATCAAATAAACAGATAATTGTTGTAGACGATTATTCTAATGATGGATCGATAGATGAAATTAAAAAAATTGTAAAACTTTATCCAGATATACACGCAATTTTTCATGACCAAAATTTTGGTAAGGGTAAAGCAATAAGAAGCGGAATTGAGGCCGTAAAAAATGAAGTTGTTATTATTCAAGATGCTGATTTAGAATATGATCCGTCAGAATATTCAAATTTAATGTTTCCATTTGTCGATGCTCAAGCAGACATCGTGTATGGATCCCGATTTTTAGGAAATCAAAAATATACAAGAATTCATTTTTTTTGGCACTATTTAGCAAACAAAACTCTTACCTTTATTTCAAACATTTTTACTAATCTTAATATGACGGATATGGAAACAGGATTTAAAGCCTTTAAATCTAGTGTTATAAAATCAGTTAATCTTGAGGAAAATTCCTTCGGCATTGAGCCAGAAATGACAATAAAATTATCTTATAAAAAATTCAAATTTTATGAAGTACCTATTTCATATAATGGCAGATCATATGAGGAAGGTAAGAAAATTCGTTTTATTGACGCATTCGTTGCGCTCTATTGCATATTTAAATATTCAATTATTTGTTTATTGAAAAAATAAAAATGATTAAAAGTTTTTCAAAAAATAATTTTTACCACCATGTTTTTTTAATCTTATTTTTTTTAATCTCAATTAATTATATTTATGTAGTTTTTGCTCCATGGAGAGATGAAATAGGTTACCTATCAGATAAATTATTATTCATAGAAGGTATAAATTTGTCATATTCACATGTTCCTACTGGAATTTCTACCTGGTTTAGTTCTATGATATTAATTTTTGAGATTGTTTATAATTTTATAAAGGAAATTAATTTTTCAATTTTGAAAATGTATCAAATAATTGATAAAGTAATTTATCAAAATTATTTAGATCTTACTAAAATTAAATTAAGTATAATTATATTAAACACTTTCTTTTTATACTTTCTTTATCAAAAACAAAAAAATGAATTATTTTATTTAATTTTTTTAATACTTGCTTTAGCACCAGGTATTAGCGAGGTAACATTTTCCGGTAAAAGTTATTTTTTAGGAAGTATTTTTGCTGCACTTTCATTAGTTTACAATTTCGAAAAAAAAAGGGAATTAAGTATAGTTTTTTTAGCTTTGGCAACAGGTGAGAGACTTGAGTATTTTTTGCTATCAGGAATTTTACTAATCGATAAAAGTAATCTAAAAAATATATTAAAAAATTATTTAACTTATTTAATACTCTTTTGCGCCATCTCACCGTGGTTTTTTGTTTCTATAATACAAAACCTTAAAGTTATTTTAGCATATGTATTTAGTCAAAAAAGTACAATTAACGATAGTCTTAGAATAATAAATATATCATTGTTATTTTTAACATTAGTGATTTTTTATTTTAATAATCTACTTAAATCACATAAAAAAAATTTTATTTCTTTATTGATCGTAGTATTTTTAATTTTATATCTGACATTTACTTTCAATATTGCTTTAAGATGGTTTGGTCCAATATTTCTATATATAATATTTTATTTCTCTACAATTTATGAAGATTTAATAAATTCTAAATACTTAAGAAGTATTTTACTTATCGCAGTCAGTTTTCTGTTTATCTTTCATTTTTTTAACAAACAAAACTATTATACAGACATAGATATTTTAGAACTTGAGAAAAATTCTGGTTATAAAGAGATAATAGGTTTTAAACTTTTAAAGGAAGATGCAAATTTTAACTCTTATTATAAGATTTCCAGCAAGATATTTAAAAAAGAAAATATTAAAAATGATTTATTTTTTCAATTAAAGCCATCTCCTATTTTCTTATCAGAAGTTAATAATTTGGAAATCTTACACAATCGAAGATACCAATATTTATCTAGATATAATCGAAGCAATAATTACAATAAATATATCAGCACTGGTGCTGGGCTTTATCCAAAAATAAGTTTTTGGTGTCAAATACTAAAAAATAAAGATACAGGAATTGTGTCAGAAACTACTTTAAAAATTAAAAAATGCAAAGATTAAAAAAATTGTTTTTATTTCCAGCTTGGTACTATAATAAACTCTTGAATTAAATATGAAGTTTTTACTTGCAGGTGCTGGAGGATTTATAGGTGGTCATTTAATGAAAAACTTAAATGATAATAATCATGAGGTAATTTGTGCAGATATTAAACCATTAGAGAATTGGTATCAGCTAAGCTCTAAAAATAAAAACTTTTGTTTAGATCTCAAGAATTATGAAAGTTGTTTGGAAGTATCAAAAAACGTAGACTTTATAATTAACTTAGCTTGCAATATGGGTGGCATGGGATTTATTGAAAATAACAGGGCTGAATGTATGTTATCAGTTTTAATTAATACAAATTTACTTAGAGCATCTTTAGAAAATAATGTAAAAAAATATTTTTTTTCGTCATCTGCCTGTGTTTATAATTCTCAAAAACAGTTGCAATCATTTGTACCGGCATTGAAGGAAAGTGATGCATATCCTGCAGATCCTGAGGACGGATACGGTTGGGAAAAACTTTTTAGTGAGAGAATGTGTAGACATTTTTATGAAGATTTTAATTTAGAAACTCGTGTAGCAAGATACCACAACGTTTATGGACCATATGGAACATATGATGGAGGTAGAGAGAAAGCGCCAGCTGCATTATGTAGAAAAATTATTCTAGCAAAATTAAGCAATAGGAAAGAAATAGAAGTGTGGGGAGATGGTGAGCAGACCAGAAGTTTTTTGTACATTGATGATTGCATTGCTGGTAGTATGAAAATTTTTAATTCAAATTGTAGAGAAGTTTTAAATGTTGGAAGTGCCGAGCAAGTATCAATTAACCAAATGATTGAAATAATTGAGCAGATATCTGAATACAAAGTTGAAAAAAAATATGACTTAAGCAAGCCTAAAGGAGTTAGAGGTAGGTCAAGTGATAATAATTTAATTAAGAGTGAAATTAAATGGGAACCTACGATAAGTTTACAGACAGGTTTAGAAAAAACTTATCAATGGATATATGATGAAATAGTTAAGAATTCTTAAAATTTATAAACTGAGGTAGTTTTCTTAAGTTTTTAAAAATTAATGTAAAAAAATTACCAATATCATTTTCATAAATAATTTTTAAATCTTCTTTCATTTTCTGTATTATATTTGTTAATTTATTGCTATTACCACCAATTAGCATTCTTGAGATAGTATAGTTTAAATAAACAGGCTTGGAATTTTTACTTATCAAAGATTTTATCATAAAATCATAATCAAATGAAATATTGTAGGACTTATTAAAAAATATTTTATTATAAAAAATATCTCTATGTATAAAAAAGCCAGGATGGGGTGGCATCCAACCCATCTTTAAAAAATTACAAATTTCATTTTGTGAAATTATTTTGTTTTCATTAATATTAATTTTCCAGTTTCTTATAATTTTATTTTTATTATTAACATAAAGGATATTTCCCATTATGATATTACATTCGTATGTATTAAAAACATTAATAACTTTAGAAAATACTTCGTCATCATTTAATACATCGTCAGAATTTAAGAAGTAAATAATCTCTCCAGTGCTTTTTTCTATACCAATATTCCATGCTTCAGAAATACGAGTATTATTAACTTGTAAGAGCATTGTATTTTTTGTTGAATTTTTTTTTAAAATTTCAAATGTGTTATCTGTGGAATTGTTATCAATCCAAATGTACTCAACATTTTGATAATTTTGAGATTGGAGAGATTTTAAAGTTTTGATAATCGTATTTTCAGAATTATATGTTGTAGTTATAATACTAATTTTCATAATTTAAAAAAAATTAAATATTTTTTAATCTTTTTAGTTCAGCATCAATCATTATTTTGATTAAAGATTTGATATTATTTTTTGGTTTCCATTTAAGTATTCTTTTTGCTTTAGAAAAATTACCTCTTAAATAATTTACTTCTGAAGGTCTAAAAAATTTTGGATTTATCTTAACTATAATTTTTTTATTTTGCTTATTTACTGCACATTCTTTAATTCCATTTCCGACCCACTTAATTTTTAAATTAAGATTATTACAACACTCATTTACAAAGTTTTTTACACTAAAGGCTTGGTTCGTTGCTATGACGTAATCATCAGGTTTTTTTTGTTGAAGCATTTTCCACATTGCTTCAACATAATCTTTGGCATATCCCCAATCTCTTTTAGCGTACAAATTTCCGAGTTCTAAACATTTACTACTTCCAATCTTAATTTCGCATAATTGTTTAGTAATTTTTCTAGTGACAAATTCTTCTCCTCTCAAGGGCGACTCATGATTAAAAAGTATTCCAGAACAAGCGAAAATTTTATAAGACTCTCTATAATTTTTAGTTATATGATGACCAAATACTTTTGATATTGCGTAAGGACTTCTTGGATAAAATGGTGTTTTCTCATTTTGTGATTTTGAATTGATGTTTCCAAACATCTCAGAAGAGGAAGCTTGATAAAATTTTGTTTTAGGAGATACGCAACGTATCATTTCTAAAATTCTAAGAACACCAAGTGCAGTCACATTTGACGTTGAGACTGGGGTAGTAAATGACGTTTTTACAAAAGATTGAGCAGCAAGATTATATATCTCATTAAATTTATATTTTGTTAAAAGTCTATATATTGAATCTATGTCTCCTAAATCAAAATCCTCGTATATAACATGTTTAGAAATTTGAAGGAAATTATGTCTCCAATTATTATCTCTGGATGATCTTCTATCTCCTGCAACAACAATATATTTTTTTTTAAGAAGAAATTGGCACAAATAACTACCATCTTGACCTGCGGCGCCTGTAACCAAAGCTATTTTTTTTTTCATTAAGAAATATATATATATATGATTTGAACTAATTCATAATAATAAAATGAAAAAAAAACTTATTTCTATTTGCACTTTTAAAGAAGGTGAAAATATATTATCTCTTTTAAAGGAAATTCGTAAATTTGATAAAAGATCTGATATTTTAATAGTAGATGATTCTCCCGAAGATCATATTGCAGATATTTTAAAAAAATTTAATGATAATAAAATTAGTTTAATCCAGAGAAAGAGTAAATTTGGTCTTGGGTCAGCTTTAAAATTATCGTTAATTTATTCTATAAAAAATAATTACGACTACTTAATACAAATGGATGCAGACTTCTCTCATCATCCAAAATACTTACCTGAGTTTAATAATCTTTCAAATCATTTTAACTTTGTTATTGGATCAAGATTTTGCGAAGGTGGTAAATCCGATTATACCGGAATACGTAAATATATATCAATTTTCGGTAATTTTTTTACAGTTAAAATGTTAAAAATCAATCTTTGCGAAATAACAACTTCATATAGATTATATGATGTAAATTTATTAAAAAAACTGCCATTTGAAAAAATAAATAGAAATGGTTACAGTATGTTAGTTTTGATTGTTTGGTACCTAAATAAACTTAAAGCTAATATGGCAGAAATTCCTATTCATTTTTATGATAGAAAAATGGGCAAGTCAAAACTGCCAAAAACACAAATTTTAGTAAGTGCAATAGATGTTTTGATTTTAAAATTTAAAGACTTATTTTTTAAAAATAAGATTACGAGTTGTGAGTCATATAAATTTAATAAGGAATGTGGTTTATGTCGAAATAATATTTTTTCGAAGGTAAATGGTCTAAATAAATATAAATGTTTAACTTGTTTTAATATTATTTAATGAGAAAAATTGATCACCCTCATGGAAATATTCGAAGTTCAATTTTAAAATTTTTTAAAAAATTTTTAACAACAACAATTTCTTTTTTTGTTAGTTTTTTTTGCAAACTAGAAAAAAACGAGGAAGTAATAATTTCTAGTGCAGTCTATTGCCCATGGAAAGATGATTTAAAATTTTCATCATTTTACAAAAAAATTGAAAATACTACACTTTTAGATCTTCCTAGGTCTTATACTCTATGGAGTGCAGCTAGAGATTTAAAAAAATATAATGCAGATATTTTAGATCTTGGCTGTCTTCAAGGTGGGTCAGGTTTCATAATGGCTCAACAGAACATTAACGGTAAAGTATTAATGTTTGATACATTTCAAAGTTTTTACCAAAATGATGGACTTCATACAAAAAAAACTTTCTTATTTGAGGATATAGGTAAGGTAAAAAAAAATATTAAAAAACTTAGGTTAAAAAATACATATGTATTTAAATCACGTTTTCCAGAAAATCTTAAAATTAAAATCAATAAAATTAAACTTTGTCATTTCGATGTAAATGTCTATTCAGAAACTCAAAAATGTTTTGAATTTGTGAATAAACGACTAATAAGAGGTGGAGTTTTAGTCTTTGATGATTATGGTATTTGGGGTGTAGACGGGATAAAGAAGTTTATTTCGTATGCCTACAAAAAA
>MDTB01046168.1_pt1 | contig 25757 bp, 25 predicted proteins | sample 811161 | NCBI WGS metagenome assembly MDTB01 (sample SAMN05326650, study PRJNA326480) | marine metagenome | isolation source: seawater | place: Mediterranean Sea | collected 2009
CGCGTGTAGCTGACCAGTACTAATAGCTCAATTGGCTTGATTTATGCACTGAAAAAAATTTTAATATCTAGATAAAAATTTTGAAAATTAAATAATTAAAAATATAAGATGAAAAAAAAAATCGTTTTATTAACGAACGAAACAGTCCATCATCACCACTTCATTAAAAAGATTGTATCTAAAAAAATTAATTTAAGTATTTTATTAGAAACTAAAAAAATAAAAAAAAATTATCAAGTAAAACATAAGATCGATTCTCTTATGCAAAACTATGAAAAAAAAAAGTGGTTTAATAATAAATATAAACAAATAAAAAAAAATTACAAAGTTAAAGAATTTAAAGATTTTAATTCACCAAAATGCATTAATGAAATAAAAAAAATAAAACCGGACATTATAATTTCTTTTGGCTCTGGTTATCTTAAAAAAAATTTTTTAAATAATTTCCGCAATAAAATATTTAATTTTCATGGAGGAGAACCCTCTTTGTATAGAGGGCTTGATAGTCACCTATGGGCAATTTATCACAACGATTTTAGAAATTTGAATGTAGTTTTCCATAAAGTCGATGGATCTCTAGACACAGGTGCTATTGTTTATAAAAAAAACATCAGCTTTAAAAAATTAAATAATTTAAGCAAACTTCGCTATTTAAATACCGAAATATGTATTCAACTATTTCACAATTTTTTAAAAAATTATAAAAAATTTAAAAGTATTAAACAAAATAAAGTAGGAAGATACTATTCATCCATGCCTTCGGTTCTTAAATCAGAAGTTTTTAAAAAATTTAAAAAAAAGTTAAAAAATTCATGAAGTATTCCAAGCTTTTAAAAAAAAATGAGGTTTTAATTTTGTTATTTCACGGAGTAGTGAAAAAAAAATATTCAAAAATATTAGACCCGGCTTCAAAGCATGTTACTGTAAAAAGATTTGAGAGCATAATTAAAGACCTTAATTCTAAAGGCGAACCGATCTCTCTTAAAAAATTTTTTAGATTAAAGAAATTAAAAAAAAAAAGTTTTATCATTACATTTGATGATGGTTTCCATAATAATTTACTTGCATTAAAAATTCTCAAAAAGTTTAAAGTGCCAGCTACTTTTTATATTACAACAAACTTTGTTAAGAATAATCTAATGTCCTGGGTAGACATGATTGATTACGCTGTAAATAAAACAAAAAGAAAAAAAATAAATATTATTAATAATAGTTTTAATTTATCAGGTGTGAAAAATAAAATAGAATTTCAAAAAAAGATAAGAATTATTGTTAAAAATAATATGAAAATTGACGAAAGTATTTTAGCTAAAAAAATTCAAAAAAAATTAATAGGAAAAATTGTTAATACTTCTAACCTAGAAATATATAAAAAACTGAATTGGGAAGATATTGTAAAAATAAACAAAAATGAATTATTTGATATAGGGCTCCATTCTCATAATCATGAAATATTAACAAAACTTAGTGACAAAAAGCTTAAGAGAACTATAGAATTGAGTAAAAATTTACTTAAGCAATTTACGAATATCAACACAGATCTGTTTGCTTATCCCGATGGTCAATCTAATCATTATTCGCAAAAAGTTATTCGAGTTTTAAAAAAATGTGGTTTTTTATCTTCTCCTACAGCTATTGAAGGTCATAACAAATTATCTTCAAATAAGTTTAGACTTAGAAGATTTTTTGCTACTTGATCTTTATTAAAGAATATTTGTAAAATAGAACACAACATATAGTTGAATTGTTGGAAATACACATAAAACAACGATTATTTGCTTTACTGTTCAAAATTTGAACATATATTATGTTCAATTTTTGAACGTATGAAAAAAGATACTGAATATTTTGAAATTTTAAGAAAGATACAAAAAACTCCTTCCTCTTCTCAAAGGGAGCTAGCTGAAGAGTTAGGGTTTAGTCTTGGAAAATTAAACTATTGTCTTAAAGCCTTACAAAAAAAGGGATTTGTTAAGCTACAAAACTTCCAAAAAAAAACTAATAAAATAACTTACCTTCAATATGTTATTACGCCTAAAGGGATTTCCGAAAGAACTAAACTAACACTCAACTTTATGAAAAGAAAAATGAAGGAATATGATGAGTTGAAGAAAGAATTAGAAGGAAATAAATAATGTGGACAATTGTTAAAATAGATAAAAAAAAGTTTCCCTTATTAAAAGAAGATTTTCAGATTAAGCTCGGAAAAAACTGCATTTTTTATTGTCCAAAATTTTTATTTCAAAAATATAGAAATAATAAACTTTTGAGCAAAGAATTTGATTTATTAGGTGACTATTTTTTATGTTTCCATAAAGATTTCATTAAACCCGAAACTATAAATAAATTAAAATATAGCAGAGGATTAAAATATTTTTTATCTGGATTTTACCAGTCTCAGAAAGAAATAGAAATTTTTGTAAGGAAGTGTAAAGATAGTGAAAATAGCGAGGGTTACTTATCTCAAAATTTTTATCCTTTAAAATTGAATGAAAAATACAAATTTACCTCAGGACCATTCGTAGAAAAAATTTTTGAGATAATTAATTTACAAAAAAACAAAATTGATATTTATATAGGCAACATAAAAACATCTATTCAAAAGCAAGACTTTTTATTTAAACCTGTATAAGAAAAATAATGAAAAAATTAATTGTAAAAACTGTTCTTTTACAAAGTGCGGAGCTATGATTATTTAAAAATATGCTAAACGGAAAAACAATTTTAATCACTGGAGGAACTGGATCATTTGGAAAAAAAATGCTCAGCACATTATTAAAAAATTTTAAATGTAAAAAAATTATTATTTTTTCAAGAGATGAGTTAAAACAATACGAGCTAAAAGAGCAATTTACAGTTAGAAAACATAAAAATTTAAGGTATTTTATTGGAGATATTAGAGATTACGATAGATTACAATTAGCTTTTAAAAATGTAGATGTAGTTATCCACGCAGCAGCGTTAAAACAAGTCGATACCGCAGAGTATAATCCAATTGAGGTAATTAAAACAAATATTCATGGAACTGAAAATGTTGTTAGAGCAGCCGCTGCGGCAGGAGTAGAAAAGCTAATTGCCCTTTCAACAGATAAAGCTGTAAATCCAGTAAATCTATATGGAGCAACAAAACTTGCAGCTGAAAAATTGGTAATCTCAGCAAATAATTATTTTGGTCATCAAGACTCAACTAAATTTTCAGTTGTTAGATATGGAAATGTGATTGGCTCTAGGGGATCGGTAGTAAATGTTTTTAAACGTCTAGTTCATTCCAAAGAACAATTTCTACCAATAACCGACAAAGATATGACAAGATTCTGGATGACATTAGATGAGAGCGTGGAATTTGTCATTAACAGTTTAAAATTAATGAAAGGTGGAGAAATTTTTATTCCCAAAATTCCGTCTATTAAAATTTTGGATCTTGCAAAAGCAATGGGATCAAACAAAAAAATTAAAATTATTGGTTTAAGACCCGGTGAAAAATTAACTGAAGTATTATGCTCGGCTGATGAGTCTCATTTATTAATAGAGTTCAAAAAATATTTTGTATCCACGCCATCTACATCGGTAGATAAGAATTCTGCTACATTTTCAAACAAAAATTTTAACTCTTTTTTGAAAAATAAATTGGGAGAAAAAGGAAAAAAAGTTTTGAAAAGATTTTCATATAACTCTGCAAATAACAAAAAATTTTTATCAATTAAAGAAATAAAGAAAAAAATTTGAGATCTGTAAGTTATCCTAACTTAATATTTGAAGTTGCAAATGTGCATGGCGGTAGCTATGACCATTTTAAAAAGATTATAAAATACTACAATACTATAAAATATCCAAACAATCTTAAAAGTATAAAATTTCAAGTTATTAGCGCCGATGATATTTCAACACCAGATTATCATTGGCATAAGACGTATCAAAAATTATTTTTTTCACCCTTACAATGGAAAAAACTCATAAGAAATTCGAAAATAAAAACAGCTATATGGCTAGATTTATTTGATAGCTACAGCTTTAAGATTCTTGAGCAAAATTTAAAGTTTATTCACGGAATAAAACTACAACCTTCAATTTTATATAACCAAAACTTGTATGAGTTACTTAAAAAAATTAATCTTGGAAAAAAAGTAATAATTTTAAATATCTCAGGACTTTCATTAAAAAAAATTCAGGAATTTTTGCGAAAATTTGAAATATTAAAAGCAAAAAAAACTATTATTCAATTTGGATTTCAATCTTATCCAACCGAAATTGAAGACACAAATTTAAACAAGATTTTCAAAATTTTAAAAAATTTTCCACAATACGATTTTTGTATGGCAGATCATTCGGATGCTACTCATGATTTTTCTTTAGATGTACCTTTATATGCCAAATTGTTTGGAGCAAAATACATTGAAAAACATTTTTGCTTAAGTAGAAGCAAATCTCCATATGATAAGTTCTCTTCATTAGAACCTTTGCAAATTCAAAAACTTATTGGGAAAATTTCCGATCTAAATTCTGCAATAGGTAAAGAATTTATAAATAAAAATGAAAAGAAATATCTATCGGACTCAATTCAAATTCCAGTAGCGTCAAGAAATTTAAATAATAAATCAGTACTAGCCAATACTGATATCAATTTTAAAAGAACAAACCACCAAGGTTTAGGTTTTGATGAAATAAACAAGCTAAGAGAAAAAAATTTTATTTTGATAAAGAGAAAAAAAATTAATGAAACATTTAAAAAAAGTGATTTTAAAAAAGCTAATATTGGTGTTTTGGTAACTGGAAGAATGAAATCTTCAAGATTACAAAAAAAAGCTTTGAAAAAAATTGGCAATCTTTCCTCAATAGAATTATGTTTATTAAACTGTAAAAAAATCAAAAAAATAAATAAAGTAGTTCTTGCCACTTCTTATTTAGATGAAGATAAAATTTTAGTAGATAAATTTAAAAAAAAATTTGATGTGATAGCTGGTCATCCAGATGATGTTATCAAAAGATTTTGTCAAGCAGCAAAAAAATATAAACTAGATATAGTTGTTAGAGTAACTGGTGATTGCCCATTTGTTTCGCCTGAAATCATAGATTTTCTAATAGAAAAACATTTTGCTAAAGGAGCAGATTATACAGCTGCAAAAAATATTTCTGTGGGAACATCTGGTGAGGTTTACAATGTAAGTTCGTTAAACTTTATTTTAAAAAAAATAAAATGCGCTCCATTTTCTGAGTACATGCCCTGGTATTTTTTAAATAATAATGAATATTTCAAAATTAATATTGTAGATTTGCCCAAAGATTTAATCAGACCCTATAGACTGACATTAGATTATAATGAAGATCTTATAATGTTTAACCAATTAGTAAAAAAATCAAAAAAAAGTCCTGGTAAACTTTCAACTAGAACTATTTTTAAAATCTTAGACAAAAACAATCAATTACATAAAATAAATTCTAAATTTAAATTGATTTATTTAACAAAAAAATTTCAAAGAAAACTTAAACAAGTAACATCTTTTTAGAAATGAAGAAAATTTTGATTACAGGTTACACAGGGATGCTAGGTTGGGATTTATATAAAACGTTAAAAAGAAAATATGATGTTTATTTGATTAGCTCTAAAAAAAAAATTAACAAAAAAGCTATAAAATTTAATTTGAAAAATAAAGATTTTGGCCCAATAAAATATCAAATTTATCCTGACGCAATAATTCATTGTGCCGCTGAAACTAATGTAGATAAATGTGAAATTGAAAAGAAAAATTGTAAAAAAATTAATTTTGACTCTGTAAAAAAATTAATTCAATTATTTCCAAAATCAAAATTTATATTTATTTCTTCGGATTCTGTTTATAATGGCGCTAAATCACATTTAGAAAGAAAAGTAGATAAACCTAAAAATTATTATGGAGTATTAAAACTCAAAGCAGAGAATTACATAAGAAAATTTTCTAAGAATTATTTTATATTAAGAACTACTCCCGTAGGTTTACCAGGAGTAAATAAAAAAAAGACTTTTGTAAGCTGGATAATAGAAAGTGTTAAAAAAAAGAAAACTTTGAATTTATTTAGCGATGTTTTTTTCTCCCCAATTTCTACATCATACTTATCAAAAGAAATTAAATTTATTATTAAAAATAACTTACAAGGAACTTATAACATTTCTTCCAAAGATAAAATTTCCAAGTTTCACTTTGGTGAAAAGTTATGCAAAAAATTAAATTTAAACACTCAACTCGTAAAAAGTATTAAAAGTTCAAATATAAAATTAATTGCAAAACGAAATAAATTCCAAGTATTAAATTGCAATCTCTATCAAAAAAAATTTACAAGAAGTTTACCAAGCGTATCGTTGACAATAAATGACATATCAAATAATTATTCAAGAACATGAAGAGTTTTAAAATTAATAACAATGAACTTGGTGATGGAAAGCCAGTATATTTCATAGCCGATATAGCAGCCAATCACGATGGTGATTTAAATAGAGCCAAAAAGCTAATTGAAATAGCCAAAGAAAATGGAGCAGATGCTGTAAAATTTCAACATCATAATGTTAATCATTATGTAAATGATCATGGTTTTAAAAATTTAGGAAAAAAATTCAGCCATCAAAAAAGTTGGAAAAAAACAATTTATGAAGTTTATAAAGATGCAGAAGTATCCACTAAATGGACTACAGAACTAAAAGAATTAAGCGATAAATTGAAAATCGATTTTTTTTCTACACCGTATGATCTTGCTATGGTTGATCATTTAGATAAATATGTTCCTGCTTACAAAACTGGATCCGGTGATCTTAATTGGGATCAAATGCTAATTAAAGTAGCTTCAAAAAATAAACCAATGTTTGTTGCTACAGGGGCTTGCACTGAGCAAGAGGTAGATCATGCTTATGAAATCTTAATGAAGCAAAATGTGCCTTTTTGTATAATGCAATGTAACACTAATTATACAGGCTCATTAGAAAACTTTAAGTTCATAAATTTAAATGTAATTAAAGAATATAAAAAAAAATATACAAATTGTCTTCTAGGTTTAAGCGATCACACACCTGACTCCGAAACCGTCTTAGGTGCTATACCTTTAGGAATTCATTCCGTAGAGAAACACTTTACAGATGATAACGACAGAGATGGCCCTGATCATCCATTTTCAATGGATCCGAAATCTTGGAAATCAATGATTGTTTCATCAAAAAGATTAGAAGAATCTTTAGGAGATGGATTAAAAAAGGTTGAAGAAAATGAGAGAGAAACAGTAATCTTACAAAGACGTTCGATTAGAGCAAAAAGAAATATAATTAAAGGTGAGGAAATCAAAGCAAATGATTTTGAATTTCAAAGACCTTGCCCATTAGATGCCTTAAAATTAAATGATTTTGATAAGTTTATTGGAAAAAGAATTGAAATTGATTTACCCAAAGATGAATATTTAAAATACGATCATTTTAATGATTGATTTATCAATAATTATCATAAACTTTAATTCTGAAAATTATTTAGAAAAGTGTTTAAAATCTTGTATTAGGCAAAAAACAAAATTTAAATATGAAATAATAATTGTTGATGATGCAAGTACTGACGATAGCTATAAAAAAATAAAACATTATGAGTCAAAATTAGTAAAAGTGTATAAAAATAAAAAAAATTTGGGTATTGAAAAAACTGCGAACTATGGTTTGAAAAAAAGTAAAGGAAAATATATTTGCAGAGTAGACTCTGACGATGTTTTAGATCCAAAATTTATTGATATTATGATAAAAAATTTTAAAGCAAAAATTTCTTTCTGTTATTCAAATTATAAAGTAATAAATTCTAATGGAAAAATATTATCTAAAAAATATTTACCAAATTTTGATAAAAAAGAAATTTTAGCTCGGGGAGATTTTTTAGCAACGGGAACAGTTTATAAAAAAGATATTTTTGATAAATTTGGATATTATAACACGAGGCATAAAAATTGCGGCTTAGAAAATTTTGAGTTTATTTTAAATCTTATTTTTATGAAAAGAAAAAGAGGATTAAGAATTAATAAATTTCTTTTTTCTTTAAGGAAGCATTCAAAAAATATTTCAAAAATTAAAAAAAAACATATATTTAATTACGGTAAAAAAATTTTGAAAAAATTTAATCTTGGAGAGTATTCAATCAATCAAAATCATCCAAATTTAATATGAAAAATAGATATCTCATTATAGCAGCGCACCCAGATGATGATGTTTTGGGTTGCGGAGGAACTTTATCAAAAATAGGAAAAAAAAATTTAATAAAAGTAATATTTATCGGTGAAGGAAGTAGCTGTAGATTTCAACTTCATTCTTCGAGTCAAAAATTAATAAATAAAGCTATACAAAATAGAGAAAATTGCGCAAAAAAAGCGCTACACTATCTTGGAATTAAGAATTATAAATTTTATAACTTACCTTGTGGACGATTAGATACAATTCCGATACTTGAAATAAATAAAATTATTGAAAATGAGGTAAATCAATTTTCACCAGATATTATTTTTACACATTCCGAAAACGACTGTAATAACGACCATAGAATAATTTTTAGATCATCAATGATGGCAACGAGACCGTTAGCTAAAAAAATAGTCAAAAAAGTTTATAGTTATGAAGTTTTATCCAGTTCTGAATGGAATTACACAGAACAATTTAATCCTAATTATTTTGAAATTTTAAGTGAACAAAATGTTAAATCTAAATGGAGGGCTCTAAATTTTTATAAATCTGAAATACAAAAATTCCCTCATCCAAGATCACGAGAGGGAATTTATAGTCTTGCAAAATTGAGAGGATTACAGGCAGGAGAAAAATACGCAGAAGCATTTAAGCTTATAAGAGAATTTAATAAATAATTTATGAAAATATACTGTGTAGGTTATAGATCATGGTCATTGCAAATTTATGAAAATTTAAAAAAAAAAACAAAACATAAATTTAAAATAATAAAAAATAAAAAAAAAATTTCCTATAAAGAAATAAGCAAATTCGATCCAGATTATATTTTATTTTATGGATGGAGCGATAAAATACCAAACAGTATTATTAACAAATATTTTTGCATCATGTTACATCCATCTCCACTCCCAAAATTTAGAGGCGGAAGCCCTCTACAAAATCAAATTATTCGAAATATAAAGACTTCAAAAATAACACTATTTAAAATGGATAAAAGACTTGATGCTGGGCCAATAATTATAACAAGGAAATTTTCACTTGAGGGACACTTAAATGAAATATTTAACCGTTTAACAGTTATCGGAACAGCTCTTACATTAAAAGTTTTTAAAAATAATTTCAAACTTAAAAAACAAAATGATAAAATTGCAACTTATTTTAAAAGACGCAAACCTGAAGAGAGTGAAATAACTTTAAATGAAATAAAAAATAAGAGCAGTAAATATTTAATAAATAAAATAAGAATGCTCGAAGATCCATATCCAAATGCTTATATAAAAACTAAAGATGGTAAAAAAATTATAATTAAATCTATACAATTATAAAATATAAAGCCGTAAAATTATCTAAGATATATCAATTGAAACAAGACCTAAAATACCTAAATCAAAAAAACATTTTATAATTAAAATTCTACAATGAATAAAAATTCAATTTATAAATTTTTTATTATTTTTTTAAATTTTTTTAAAAAAAAGTATCAAAAATATTTTTATATAAATGAACAATTTAAAAATAAAATAAAAATTTATAAAAATAGAATAATTTATATATACGACAATAATATATTTGAAGATAAAGATCTGATAAGAGGAAATTATCGCAAAAACATAAAAAAATATAAAGAAATATTAATTAGAGTTGTTTCAAAAAGAAATAAATTAAATTATAAGATTGACAATAAATATTATTCAAGAAAAATTTATCCTGAAAAAATAAATTTTCTTAATCTCAATACAGATAGGTCAAATTCTTTACTTATAAAAGGATACAAAGATACTAAAATTTTCAGACCTATATTGACTAAAAAAAAATCTAAAAAAAAATTAGTTTTAGCTTTATTAGTTGATGGATTTGGTCACGACATTTTAAGTTATTTACCCAATTCAAAGAAATTTTTTGGAATGAATAATCTATTTACTAATGTATGGGCAAATAGTAATTGGACATTACCATCATACGGAAATTTTATTACAGGTAAATATGCAGCAAATCATAAAGGTTATGAGTCCGAGGGAAAATATAATTCAAAAAAAATAATTTCGTATAAAACTAAAATGAATATTTATGAGTATTTCTCTAATTTAGATTTTGTTACCGGTTGCTACAGTCCTTATATGAGAATTAATCCTACTTATAACTCCGCGAAAGGTGCCGATATTTTTTGCTACAACGATTTTTTTGATGCAAATCAAATGACTGAGAACATAATTTCACAAATAGAGATGTTTAAAAATAATTCTAATTTTATTTTTGCCCATTTTTTTGATGGACATGGACCTAGATATAAAAAAATCAGAATGCAAGAGGCAGTGCATTTATCTAAAAATAATAGAAATTTTGATCAATCAAATAATAAAAAAAAATCTCGAGCCGTAGCAGAAATAAAATATGAGGATGAGATTGAAACTGTAGGGATGTTTAAATATATAGACACTCAACTAAATAAACTTTATGAATTTTTAAAATCAAAGAAGTTTGATGATTATACAATTATTTTATTTGGTGATCATGGTACGAGACTAGGTTCAAATGTAAAAAATAATTTTTTACTATCAAACAATATATGCAACATAAATCTGTTTGTAAAAGATAAGAAAAAAACTTTTAATTCGGCTCAAAGAAAAAAGATTATTCAAATGATTGATTTTTATCCTAGCTTAGCTGCAAGGTATCCGTACAAAAATACAAGTTTAGTTATAAAAGAAACCGATGGGATAAATAGTATATTTTCAAAAGCAAAAAATAGCTTTTCTTTAACTGAAACTCAATATAATGCCAAAGTTTTACCTGAGAGACCTTATGAAATTAATGTGAGAAAAAATAATAACCAACTTTATTCTATAAATTCTTTTAAAAAAGACAAAATTACAAAATCATCAAATATATTTTTAAATAAGAGTCAAAAAAAAATTGATATTAATAAAATTAATAAAAATTCTGTTAATCAACTTTTATCAATTAAAAATAAACATATTAAACAATATGATTAAAAAAATTATTACATTAGGTCCTGCCTCATTAAACTCCTCAACAATAAAAAAATTACAAAAAGGAACTTACATTTTTAGAATTAATTTATCTCATGTAAGTCTAAAAAAAGTTCCTTCACTAATTAAAAAAATACAAAAATCAACTAAAGTTCCAGTTTGTATTGATACCGAAGGAGCTCAAATAAGAAATAAATTGATGAAAAATGGAAAAGTTTTATTTAAAAAGAATTCATTAATTTCAATACATAAAAATTTAAAAAAAGGCGATAAGAAAAATATTTCATTTCATCCACCAAATGCTTTTGATATTTTTAAAGTTGGAGATACCTTAAAAATAGATTTCGACAGTGCAGAAATTAAGATAATAAAAAAAATTAATAATTTGAAATTACTTGCCAAAGTAATATCTGGTGGTGTTATTGGAAGTAATAAAGGTGTAGATATTAATAGGGATATTAAACTTGACCCAATCACACAAAAAGATTTTAAAGCAATTCAAATTGCAAAAAAAATGAAAGTAAAATATTTTTCATTCTCATTTGCTAGTTGCGAGTCAGATGTTAAAAAAATGAGAAATATTATAGGTAATAATTCAATATTAATTTCAAAAATAGAAAATAAAAAAGGTGTTAAAAATCTTGAAGAAATTTTAAAATTTTCAGATTCAATAATTATTGATAGGGGAGATTTGTCTAGGCAAGTGCCAATTTATAAAATTCCTATTACCCAAAGAGAGATCATTAAAAGAGCAAGAAAGAAAAATAAAGATACTTTTGTAGCCACAAACTTGCTCGAAAATATGATTGAAAAAATTAATCCAACAAGAGCTGAGGTAAATGATGTTATTAGCACATTAGAAATGGGTGCAAAAGGTTTGGTTTTAGCAGCAGAAACAGCAATAGGAAAACATCCTGTTGAAACAGTTGGAATGATTAATAATTTAATCAAAGCATTTAAAAAAATTCAGAAAAATTGATGAAAAGTATTCTTTTTATCGTTCATGGCAATAATGATTTGGATCATTACATGCCAATTATATTTAATGCTAAAAAGAAATACAATTGTTTAATAATATTTATACCTGATAGAAACTCACCTAAGATAAGCTCTTTTCATTATAATCTTCTTAGAAAAAAACAAATAAATATTATCTATGCAAATAATTTTTTTAACTCTAAAATACAAAAACTAATTCAATCTTTTATTTTAATAATTAGAAGTTTTAAATTTAAGATATTAAATAAAACAATTTTTTTTTATTTTTTCTTAATTTTAGCCAATTTATTAGAAAAATTAATTAATTTTTTATTAGATGAACACTCCTTGAAGAAAAGTTTTGAAAATTTTTTACATCAAAATAAAATTAATCTTATAATTATTGATATAATCGATCAATCAAAACATGATAAAAATAATTTATTTAAAAAACAACTTGGATGTCTTCTTCATGCTGTCAAAGGAGCAAAAATTCCTATTTTCATGATAAGTCATGGAGCTAATATATTATTCGATAATAAATTAAAACAAAGAAAAAAAAATAATGATTTATTTTATGCAGACAGTTTAGCTTTGTGCAACAAATATGAAAAATCACTTTATAAATATTTAGCCAAGGAAAATAATTCCATTAAAATTCTTGGAGACGTAAGACATGATATACCTTGGATGAATTACATTAAAACACATAACATAAATCGAATTAAAAAAATGAGGAAATTTAATAATAAATTGAAATTACTATATATCATGGGAAATCTAAATTTTCTCAGAGATAAAAATATAGAAAAAAAAATTAATAGTGAAATATCAAATTTACTATCTTACATACCTAATCTAGAAATTTGGGTAAAGCTTCATCCGAAAATTAACTCAAAATTTATTTTAGAAAAAGAAGATATTAGAATTTTTCACAAAGAAACCGATACCAGCATATTAATACAATCTGCAGATATAATTGTAACTACTCACTCCGGAGTTATAGTAGAATCAATAATATCTGATAAGTTAAATATATTCTATGATTCTTGGAGAAAGCATACCAAAAATATTTGGACAATTTTTGATAAAACCAATTGTGTAAAAAAAATTAATAATTTTAAAAACCTTTGTGATGAAATTAAATCTTTTAAAAAAAAAAAGATAAATGATAAAGATAAAAATATCTTTTATAAAAAATTCATTTCTGGAAAAATTAGTATTAAAAGTAGCATCGTCAGAAATTATCTGAAAGAAATCGATAGTTTAATCAAGATAAAAAAATATGCTTATAATTAAAAAAAATTTAATTTCTTTAAAAAGAGAAAATAGGAAAACTAATATTAAAAACTCGAAAGGTTTATTTCTTAATAGGAATGAAAATCCTATCGATTATAGTAAAAAAATTAAAAATGATTTACAAAATAGATTTAATAAAATCCAATTATCAAGATATCCAGATGTAAGCTCATTCAAATCAAAATTATCTAAATTTTTAAAAGTAAAAAATGAAAATTTATTTTTGACCGAGGGGGTTTCAGGTGCAATAAAATCACTCATGGAAGTATATACATTGCCAAAAAAAACTAACATAGTTTTCCCCGAACCAACTTTTGCCATGTATCCTATTTTTGCAAAAATGTTTGATGTAAAGGCAATTAAAATTCCTTACAAAAAATATGAAATTGATTATCAAAAATTATTAAAATCAATAAATAAAAAAACCTCATTAGTTTTTCTACCAAATCCGAATAATCCAATTGAAGGAAATTTACCATTAAAAAAAATAAAAAAAATTTTAAAAATATGTGAAAGAAATAAATGTTTATTAATTTTAGATGAAGTTTACTATCCTTTTGGAAAAACGACTGGTTTAAGCTTGATTAAAAAAAGTAACAATATTTTTGTGATGCGATCTTTATCTAAAGCTGGTGGTCTAGCTAGTATAAGATTAGGTTATTTAATAGGAAACAAAAAAAACATAGATTACGTCTCAAAAATTAGAGGAGGTTACGAGTCTAATTCTGTTTCTATGGAAATTGGTTCATATTTTTTAGAAAATTATAATATTATCACTAAACAAATTTCAAAGATTAAATCAGGATTTAAATTTCTTAAGAATAATCTTAAAAAAAATCAAGTTGAGTTTAATGGAGGCGAAAATGGGAACTATATCTTTATAAATTTAAAAAATTTAAGAAAAAATAAATTTATAGTAAATTTTTTAAAAAAAAATAAAATATTTGTTAGATCAGGATGGCCATCACCATTTAATAAAGGTTTTTCTATTGCAGGAACAAATAAAAAAAATATGAAAATTTTTTGCGATAAATTTAATCAAGCATTAAAAAAATTTAAACGTATTTGATGAAGAATTTTAACATTGTTATAATTGGCGGAGGAGTAATATCTCTTTGTACAGCACTTTATCTTTCTAGGAGCGGTTATACTGTAGCAATAATAGAAAAAAATAATAATGTTGGTTCAGGTGCCTCTAACCCAAAGTCCAATTCATCTGTTATACACGCAGGAATATATTATAAAAAAAATTCTTTAAAATCAAAATTATGTTTAAGAGGAAAAAAACTTTTATATAATTTTTGCTCTAAGAATAATATTAAATTTAATAAGTGTGGAAAAATAATTTTTGTCAAATCTCAAAAAGATATACATATGTTAGATAAATGTAATTTGAGGGCTAAATCTAACGGATTGTTTGATTTAAAATTTTTGAATAAAAGCAAGTTAAAAAAAATTGAGCCTAACTTGAACGCCTATGCAGGATTATTTTCACCATCAAGCGGTGTTTTAGACACAGCAAAATATATTCAAACCTTGAAAAATATTATCAATAAACAAAATGTTAAAATTTTTACTTCCTTTGACCTATTGATAAAAAAATTGAATAAGAATGAGTGGAATATTATTAATTTAAAAAATGGCCTCGAAATAAAAACAAATATAATTATTAATGCATCAGGTTTAAATAGTCCTGAAATATCAAAGCAAACAATAAAAAAAAAAGAAACTCCTAAAACTTTACCAGTTTTAGGTTATTATCTAATTTATAAAAAAAAAAATTTTTTAAATCACATCAATTACTCAGCTTTAGAGCCAGGAATTATTACTGAAAGAGTTGATGCTACTCCAATGATGTCAGGAAATTTACTTTTTGGCCCAAGTGTTGAAAAGTTTTATAAAAAAAAAATGACTTCTTATTCACCTCAAAAAATTATGCAAAGATATCTTCCAATTATCAATAATAATTACCCTAAGATAAGTATTAAAAATATCATACCTTACTCTTATGGTATTAGACCAAAAATAAAATTTAAGGGCAAAAGATACGATGATTTTTTTTTTAAATTTTATAAAAAAAAAAATTGGCTTGATGTCTTAGGAATAGACTCGCCTGGATTAACAGCAAGCCTTGCTATTGGGGAATATCTTAATAACATAATAAACAGAAACTATGAAAGATCAGTTTGAAAGACATATTTTACCTATTCTAATTAAAAAAAAACCAAAAAAAATATTGGAATTAGGTGTTCTAGAAGGAGGAGCAACAATACAAATTTTAAAATATTGTAATGAAAATAATGCAAATTTAGTTTCAGTAGATCCTATAGAATGGACGGGAGAAATTCCACAGGAACTAAAAACATCTTTTAAGGGTTTTGCCTCAAATGTATTAGGAAGAAGTATTCATCCAAAGTTTATTGAAGAGGTATATAGATTAAAGTTAGAAAAAAATTGGAAGTGTATTAAAAAAACATCAAATGAGTTTTTAAATTCTTCTGAATTTAATGGATTTGACCTGTGCTTATGGGATGCAGATCACAATTATTTTAATCTTTTAAGAGATTTAAAAAATTTACATAAAAAATCACAAGCAGGTAATCAAATATTGATACAAGGTTTAAGCAAATGGAACAGAAAAGATCAATACAGCGATCCAGAGTCAATACCTTTAGAATTTTATAAGGGTAAAAATCAAGGGTTAATTAAAGCCATAAAAAAATTTATAAAATTAACTAATCATAGAAGATATTTCAGAACTTTGCCTTTTTTTTATTTAACCAAAAAAAACTGGAAATACAAAAAAATAACATCAAACAATCATGGGCTAGGTATTTTGGAGAAACTTAATGACTAAATTGCTTTATCAGATGATAAAAAATATTTTTTATTTTTTAAAATTTGAATTGTTTCAAAAAAAATTATTAAGATATGAGTCAAATAAAATTTTAAAAAATTATTGCAAATTTGCAAGTGGAAGAATTTTAAATATTGGTTCAGGTAATGACAGTGATAAGACTGGCAATCTTTATAGAAATTATTTTGGAAAAAATAGTGATTATACAACTTTAGAATACGAAGAAGGTCAATCAGATCTTGTAGCTGATATTCAAAATATGCCGACAGTAAAAGATAAAATTTTTGATTGTGTTTTTTGTATTTGGGTACTTGAGCATGTAGAAAAAGTTGATAGTGCGTTTAAAGAAATTTCTAGAATATTGGATAATGAAGGTAAACTTATTTTTGCCGTCCCACTTAATGTAGACTATCATGGATATCCAAGAGATTTTTGGAGGTTTTCAGAATCTGATATCAAATATCTATTGATAAAACATAATTTTAGGTTGATAGATATTAAAAAAATTGGAGAAATTAAAAAAATTGTAATTGATCCTAGACTAAAGTTTTATAAAAATTCAGTAGATTTTGGTCCGGATGCTCATGTTGCTATAGCACAAAAAAATTAATGAGAATAATTATATTTGGAACTGGAAATTACGTAACTGGTAGAGGAACAAGTCAATTTGGCACTATATTACCTGCTATATTTGAGTCACATAATACCACAAAAATTAGAGAGTTAATTTTGATAGCGACAACTAGAAAAAGTAGAGATTTAGCTGAAAAAAAAATTAAAAAAATTTCTAAAATTTCCAATATTAAAATTAATTATAAGATAATTTTAAATAAAAAAATTAAGTCTTTTGTAAAAAAATATAAAAAAGATTCAGAAGGTGCAACTTGTGCAATTATAGCGACACCTGATCATACACATTATAAAATTGCAAAACTTTGCTTACAAAACAAATACCATACTTTAGTAGTTAAACCTGTTGTTAATAAATTATCTGAATTAAAAGATCTAATTAAAACTGCTGATTTGAATAATGTCTATGGAGCTGTGGAATTTCACAAAAGATTTGATAGACAAGCTCAAATAATGAAAGATAAATATGTTGAAGGTTTTTTAGGAACCCCCTTATATTCTTGGACAGAATATAGTCAGCGAAAAATCGTTCCAGAAAAATTTTTTAAATCTTGGGTTTCAAAAAATAATGTATTTCAGTATTTAGGGATACATTATGTTGATTTAATTAGGTTTATCACAAAAGCAAAACCCATTAGCGTTATGGCCATAGGTCAAAAAAAATATTTAAAAGATAAAAATTTAGAAACAGATGACGCAATTCAAGTGATTGTAAAGTGGCAAACTAAGAAAAAACAAATTTTTACTCAAACTTTGCTTTTAAATTGGATTGACCCAAAATTTACAACTGCAATGTCAGATCAAAAATTAAATTTTGTAGGCACTCTAGGAAGAATTGAACTTGACCAAAAAAAAAGGGGCGTAATGGCTATTAATGAAAATAACTATACTGAGGAGATAAACCCAGATTTTTGCAGAATGTACCAGGAGGCTGGGTTTACAAAATGGAAAGGTTACGGGATTGAAAGTATAAAAACTTTTATAAAAGATACTTTAGATCTAGAAAATAAAAAAATAAAAAAAAATAAATTATTAGAAATAAGACCTTCTTTTGAAGAGTCAATATACTCAACGGCAGTTCTTGAGGCAGCTAATAAAAGTCTAAAAAAAAATTCCTCTTGGAAAAAAATTTTCATTAAATGAAAAAAAAAATTATAGCAATGATACCTGCTAGAATAGGCAGTGAAAGATTAAAATATAAAAATCTTGCTTTAATAAATAAAAAACCTCTCATTTATTATGCTATAGATGCAGCAAAAAAATCAAAAGTATTTGATAAGGTAGTTTTAAATTCTGATGATATCATTTTTAAAAAAATTGCAATCAGATACAATATTGATTTTTACCTAAGGCCAAAAAAAATTGGCTTATCAAAAATCAAAAGCGATGATGTGGTCTATGATTTTTTATTAAAAAATAAAAATTTTGATATAATTGTATGGGTCAATCCTATAGCACCCTTGCTAGATTTTATTGATATTCAAAAAGTAGTGAATTATTTCAAAAAAAATAAATTGCATTCACTTATAACATCTGAGAAAAAAAAAGTTCACGCTTTGTATAAAAAAAAACCAATTAATTTTGTTACAAAAGAAAAATTTAAAAAAACACAAGATTTAGAACCAGTAAAATTTTTTTCTTATACCTTAATGATGTGGAATTCAAAAAAATTTCTCCAGGCATATAAGAAAAGAAAATCAGCTATACTTTGCGGAAAATTCTCCGATTATGCTTTGAGTGCTCAGAAATCAATAATAATTAAAGATAAGAATGATTTAAAGCTCGCTGAGCAAGTTATGAAAAATAAAAACAACCAATTCTTAAAGGTAACTTATGATAAATTAATGAGGAAAAATGTCTAAAAAAATAAAATATAAAAATTTATTAAATTTTACGAAAAAAATACTCATAAAAGCAGGTCTAGACAAATTTTCAACGTTTTCTGTTTCTACTGGTTTGTGCGAAACTAGTTTAAGAGGCGTGGAATCTCATGGAATAAGACTTTTAAATCATTATGTAAAATCTGCTTTACTTGGAAGAAAAAATCCAAGACCTAAATTTAGATTTACAAAAAAATTTCCTGCGATTACTGTCTTAGATGCAGATAATGCTTTCGGTCACGCCGCTGGTTTTAAAGCGGTTGATTATTCTATAGATGTAGCAAAAAAAACTGGCGTTAGTTTAGTTGCAGTAAAAAACTCAAGCCATCCAGGCGCAATGGCAAGTATCACTTTAAGAGCTGCTAGAAAAGGTTATATGTGCTTAGGATTTACTCACGCCGACTCTTTAATGTTATCTCACAACGGAAAACGTCCTTATTTTGGAACAAATCCAATTTGTTTTGCTGTGCCCAGAAAAGAAAAAGAACCTTATTGTTTAGATATGGCTACTAGCATGATTTCTTGGAATAAATTATTAGTTCAAAAAGCAAAAAACAAACCTTTGGATGATTTTTTTGCTGCAAATTCTAAAGGACTTAAGACAAAAAATGCACATGAAGCTAAATCTCTACTAGGTGCTGGAAGCTATAAAGGTTTTGGCTTAGCTTCCTTAGTTGAAATTTTTTGTGGAGTGTATACAGGCATGAACTTTGGTAGAGACATATTGCCAATGTATACAAGTTCTATGAAAAAACCCAGAAAACTTGGGCAACTTTACATAACTTTTAGAGTAGATGCAGCTGTATCAAAATCAATTTTCTTAAAAAGAATGCAAAAAATGACTCATGAAATAAGAAAAGAGCCCAGAAGAAAAAAAGAGTCAGTAAAATTACCTAATGATAATGAGATAATTAAAACTAAAGAACAACTAAAAAATGGTATTATTATTAATAGAGAAACAGTTCATAATTTAGTTAAATTATCAAAAAAATTCAAAACAAAAATCCAATTTATCTAAAAACATGAAAAAAAAAGCTTCAATAATTGTTAGAACAAAAAATGAAGAACGCTGGATTGTCCGGTGTTTAGATGCGATTTCAAAACAAACTTATGATAATTACGAAGTTATAATCGTAGATAATTGTAGTGAAGATAAAACATTAGAAAGAGCAAAAAAATATAAAAAAGTTAAAAAAATTGTATCTATTAAAAAATACTTACCAGGTAAATCATTAAATGTCGGCATTAGGAGTTCTTCAGGAGAATATATAGTATGTATATCTTCTCATTGTATTCCTGTAGATAAGTTTTGGCTTGCAAACTTAGTAAATGCTATTGAAGAAGATAATAATTATGCAGGAGTTTATGGAAGGCAAGAACCAATGTCATTTTCTTCTCCATCAGACAAGAGAGATTTAATGATTGTTTTTGGACTTGATAGAAAAATTCAACTTAAAGATAGTTTTTTTCACAATGCTAATTCAATAATTAAAAGAAGTGTGTGGAATAAATTTCCATTTTCTGAAAAAACAACAAATATCGAAGATAGGTTATGGGCACAGAAAATCTTAAAAAAAGGTTATAAAATTTTATACGAACCAAAAGCGAGTGTTTTTCATTATCATGGAATTCATCAAGGAGGTAAGTCCTCTTTGTTAAATAATGTCGTTTCAATTTTACAAAAAAATACTACAAATTATAGAACAGGAAAACTTAATCCAAAAAATATGAAAATTGCGGCTATAATTCCTATAAAAGGGGAGCCAATTAATTTTAATGGTAAATTACTAATAAAAAAAACAATAAATACTTTAAAACAATCTAAATACGTAGATGATATCATTATATCTACTGACAGCAAAAATACAGCAAAAATTGCAAAAAAATTGGGAGTTTCTTGCCCTTTTCTAAGACCAAAAAATTTATCTCAGTCTCACGTTAATTTGGAAACTGTACAGCAATTTTCATTGATAGAACTTGAAAAAAAAAATTTTTTTTATGATTTAATCGTCCACGTCGAGGAAACTTTTCCTTTTAGGCCAAAAAATTTTATTGATGACATGATTAAACATTTTTTAAAAAACGGGTTAAACACAGTTGTCGCAACTAAAAATGAACCAAAACCGGTTTGGCATGAAAAAAAACAAAATACTTTTGAACGTATAGACTCGGGTGATGTTCCAAGAGAATTTAAAGAGAAAATTTTTGTAGGCATGCCAGGATTAGGGCTAATTACATACCCGGAGCTGGTAAGAAAACAAAAAATTTTCGATCAAAAAGTAGGTTTTTTTCAAGTCAAATCTCCAATAGCATCAGTAGAAGTTAGAGATAAAGAAGGCTTTGAAGTCGCAAAAAAATTATTAAAAATTTAAATGTTTAGAAAAATAAATGCTTTAATTTCCACAAAGCAAAAGATTGCTTTAATTTTTATTTTTTTTGGTAATTTTTTAATCACCGGGTTAGAGTTTTTAAGTTTAGCATCTATTCCATTAATAATTTCTTTAATAATTAGTCCAGATTTTATTGAAAGCAATATTCCAATATTTAAACTTTTTATAGAAAATTTAATATTTGAAAAAGGTAATTATAAAAACCTGTTTGTTCTTATATTTTTTTTATTTTTAATAAAAAACTTATTTTTAGGAATAATTTTGTTTTTAGAGGCAAAATTTGCTTTTAATCTCAGAACATCTCTAACAAATAAACTTTTTAAAAAATATTTGGAAATGCCATATTTATTTCATGCTAATAGCAATCCAGGAAAGCTTATAAGAAATGTTGTGGTTGAGGTTAGTTACTGCTGTTCAGTTATTTCTCAGATATTAATTGTTTTCCGAGAAGTCTTATTATTACTAATAATAAGTTTATTACTTATTTTATATAATGAGCTAATAATACTTCCAGTTCTTTTCGTCTTAGGCACATTAATATCGCTTTTTTTCTATCTTATAAAAAAAACCATTAAAAATAGAGGAAAATCTACACAAGTTAGAAGAGCTATTATTAATACAAAAGTAAACGAACTTATTAATGGAATAAAAGAAATAAAAGTCTTTAGTAAACAAAAAATAATTTTAAAAAATTTTAAAAAAATTTTTTATTTAACTGAATTTAACTCATTTTTTATAAAAGTAATTAATTCTTTTCCTAAATTAATTTTAGAAATGACAGGTGTTGCTTTTATTGTAATTTTATATTTTATTTACGATTATCTAAATTATCAAGTTCTAGATTTTCTTCCAATTTTATCTTTGATTGCAGTTTCATCTATCAGGGCTATTCCAAGTATTAGTTCTTTAGTGGTGTGTCTTAATAACATTATTTTTCAGTCACCAGCAGTAAATTTAGTACATAGAGATTTATCTCTTTCACACCTTGATATGAGCAATGACATAAACCAAGATATTTCAACTTTTTTTAAAAAAAGAATCTTATTAAAAGATATTTCTTTTAAATATCCTGAAAGAAAAAAAAATGTGATTGATAAAATATCTATAGAAATTAAAAGAGGAAAAAAAATAGGTATAATTGGCTCTTCTGGATCTGGCAAGTCAACACTAATAAATCTTATTTTAGGTTTAATAAAGCCTTCAAACGGATCAATTTATATAGATGATAAAAAGTTGGAAGATTTAAATTTAAATTTATGGAGAAAACAAATTGGGTATGTTTCACAAAATATTTTTTTAATTGATGATAATATTAAAAATAATGTTGCGTTTGGAGAAAACCAAATAAAAAAAAATAAACTTGATAAAGCTTTAAAAAAATCGAATTTATTTGAATTCGTAAAAACACTACCAAATAAAGAGCTTACAAATATTGGGAACAATGGCATTAAAGTATCAGGAGGTCAACATCAAAGGATTGGAATAGCAAGAGCTTTGTACAATGAGCCGAAAATATTTATTATGGATGAGGCTACAAGTTCTTTAGATTTTAAAACAGAAGATGAAATTGTAAAAGATTTAAATCTTAAAAAATCAAATTTAACTGCAATAATTGTAAGTCATAGACCCAGATCGGTTGAAAATTGTGACATCGTTTACTACTTGGATAAAGGAAAAGTAAAGGATTTTGGAAAATACAAATATTTACTCAAAAAATACAAAAAACTTAAATCTTAATAAATATGCAGATTTTAATTACAGGTTGTGCTGGCTTTATTGGTTTTCATTTAACTCAAAAACTAATTGAGTCTAAATATAATGTAATTGGAATAGACAATCTTAATAATTATTATGATCCCAAACTAAAAAAAAGCAGACTGAATATTTTAAAAAAAAAAGGAAATAAAAGAAATTTTAAATTTTATAAAATTGATATTTCTGAAAAAAAAAAATTAGAAAAGATTTTTAAAAAAGAGGCAATTACATATGTAATTAATTTAGCTGCGCAAGCAGGTGTTAGATACTCACTTAAAAATCCAGATAGTTATATAAAAAGTAATATAGTTGGTTTTGCAAATATTCTTAACAACTGTAAAAAATTTAAAATAAAGCATTTATTTTATGCCAGTTCTAGTAGCGTATATGGACAAAATTCGCATACAAAATTTTCGGAAGATCAAAAAACAGATAGTCCCATCCAACTTTATGCTGCAACAAAAAAATCTAACGAATTAATGGCATATAGCTATAGTAGTTTATATAAAATTCCTACTACTGGATTGAGATTTTTCACTGTTTATGGGCCATGGGGTAGACCCGATATGGCATACTTTAGCTTTACAAAAAAGATTATTGAAGGAAAAAAAATTAAGATATTTAATTTTGGAAAACAATCTAGAGATTTTACATACATAGACGATACAATAAATATTCTATTATTGATTATAAAAAAAATGACTTTGAAAAAAATTGATAAGTCAAAAACTCATCATGAAATATTTAATATAGGCAAAGGAAAAGCTGATAAACTTTTAAAATATATAAAAGCTATTGAAAATTGTTTAGGAAAAAAAGCCAAAAAAAAATATGTAAAACATCAAAGTGGAGATATGGTAAAAACTTTATCGTCTAATAATAAACTTAAAAAATTCTTAAGAAAAAAATATTTTAAATTTACTTCTATTGAAGTGGGAATTTCAAAGTTTATTTCATGGTACCTAAAATTTTATAATTAAAAAAGATGATAAAAAAATTATTTATTTTTATTAATTCCTGGAAATATATCAATCTAGAAAAGAATGATTATAAAATAATCATATTTGGACCCGAAGCTAAATCTCAATTAAATTTTTTTAAGAAAAACTATTATTATCTTGATCCTCTGAGAGAAAATATATTTAACTTTAAATTAATATTACCTGGACTTTTATCATTTTTAAGTTGTTCATTTACCAAACCCTTTAAAGTTTTAAAATTATTCAAATTTGTCTTGCCAATAATTATAATCTTAGGGCTCATAAAATCAAAAAAAATTAAAAAAATATTTACTTTAGTTGATTATAATATATGGCCTATTATTTTTAAAGAATTGCTTGGCGATAAAATTTATATAATCACCTTACAAAACAGTTCACGTATATACCCAATGAATAGAGTCAAGGTAGCAAATAAATTTGACGAATATCTTGTTTGGAATAGATTCAATGAAAATGAAAAAAAAGAAATAAAACAAACTAAATTAAAAGAATTTGGGGCATTAAAGAGTTATATAGTTTTAAATAAAAATAGATTATGGAATGAAATAAATGTTAAACCAAATCAGTCTAAAGACTTTAAAAAAAATCTTGTTTTAATTTCTACACTTACCGGCGAGTATAAAAAATTTTTTGACAAATTTTTAAGAGAAAAAAATTTTGAAGATTATAGTTCAATACTAGATGATTTAGAAAAAGGGGCCTTAAAAAATAAATTTAAAAAAGATAATTATAAGCATTTAGATAATAAAAATTATCTTTATGGAAAAATTCCTGCCTTAATATTTCATTATCAATCAATAGAGTTTTTTAAAATGTGTTTATTTTTGAGAAATTACATTGAAAAAGAAAAATTAAATTTTACTATTTGTGAAAGGTGGAGACCTGAGGATAAGATGTATGAAGAGGAGAGAAAAATTTTTTATAAAATATTTGGTAAGGTTAAATTTTTAAATAAAGATGTATATGAAAAGATAGAATTTATAACAAAAGAAAAAAACTGTGTTTATATAACAAATATTTCAACCCTCGGAAGAGAATGTTTAGCTCTAAAAAGAAAAGCGTTCTTTTTTTCAACAATATTACATTTTTATAATCCTGATTTTTTTGATAAAGACTCAAAATTATTTAGTATTAATAATTCATTAGAAGAATTCGCAAGTAAATTAAATAATTTATTTGAATTAAACGATCAAGAATTCTCTGAAGTTTTAAAAAAATTAAAAGATACCGTGACTTCTTGTGAAGTAACAGAAGATAGATTTAAATATTTAACTGATTTAACAGGACTTCAAGCAAATTGAAAAATAATAAAATAGCTATAATAGGACTTGGATATGTAGGATTGCCTTTAGCAATCGCATTTGGAAAAAAATTTAATGTAGTTGGATTTGATGTTAAAAAAGAGAGAATAAAAGAACTAAATTTAAAGTACGATAAAAATAGAGAAATTGATAAAAAAGAATTTTTTTTAAGTAAAAAAACAATTTTTACATCGGATAGTTCTCAGTTATCCTCATGTGGAATATTTATTATAACTGTACCAACTCCAATCAAAGATAAAAAAAGACCTAACTTGAAAATGCTGTCCGATGCTTGCAACTTGGTAGGGAGATATATTCGAAAAAATTCAATTGTTATTATAGAGTCCACTGTTTACCCTGGATGTACCGAAGAGTTTTGTGTTCCAATTTTAGAGAAAAAATCAAAATTAAAATTTAATAAAGATTTCTTTTGCGGTTATTCACCAGAAAGAATTAACCCAGGAGATAAAAAAAACAAATTAGAAAATATTGCAAAAATTACAAGC
>MDTB01121382.1_pt1 | contig 25756 bp, 23 predicted proteins | sample 811161 | NCBI WGS metagenome assembly MDTB01 (sample SAMN05326650, study PRJNA326480) | marine metagenome | isolation source: seawater | place: Mediterranean Sea | collected 2009
AGAGAATATTTTATCAAACAAAATTCTTTGCAACTTAGATAGAATAATCATATCGCCACTATCCGAATTTGAAATTTCTGCAACAATTACCATCACATTTGCCTCATGATTCCCTTCAGAAAATATCAATTTATTTGAAACCTTTAACTCATTAAATACGGGGTTCGCTTTAACCAAATTATAAAGCTCTGAAATAGATTTAACATTACTCACAATATTCTCAATAGCTTTGAAATCCAGTTCAGCTTTTTTACTGACTGTTTTATTTCCTTCCAGAGGATTTTCATTTGAAGGTAATGATGAACTTTCAAAATCTTTTTTCACCTTAGGATTTAAAGAACCTTTTTCACTGCTTAATTTAGTTCTATTTACAGGAAATTCAGAGGTCGTTTCTTTTATCCCAAGGTCGATAAATAATTTAAGAATTTCCAGTTCATTTTTAAATTTTTTTTCTATCTCTACCATTGCTTTCACAAACCATCAATTTTAAGTTCTAAAAAAAACATTACAGTCAATTTTAGATCCTTGTACTGTTTCTTTTCAGTGATATAAAAGATTAGCACTGAATTGGGAGCATAATCAAAGTGTTTAGCAAAAATCATCTGCTTGGTATAGAAGACTTGACCCCTAGCGAAATAACTCAAATATTAGATCTGGCAGAAAAATATGTTGAATTAAACAGAAAAAAGAAAAAAAAACTTAACATTTTAACTGGTCTGACACAGGTAAATATGTTTTTTGAAAACTCTACCCGTACTCAAGCTAGTTTTGAGATAGCTGGGAAACGACTAGGTGCCGATGTGATGAACATCAAAGCAGAAGTAAGTTCAACCTCAAAAGGAGAAACTATCTTAGACACGGCCATAAATCTTAATGCAATGAGCCCAGACCTACTGATAGTTCGTCACCCTAACTCAGGCGCTGTAAGGCTTTTGTCAGATAAAGTTAATTGTTCTGTTATTAATGCTGGAGACGGCAGCCATGAGCACCCAACTCAGGCTCTTCTCGATGCACTGACCATAAGACGCAGAAAAGGGCGCATTCAACGCCTTATCGTAGCAATTTGTGGGGATATTGCTCACAGCCGAGTAGCAAGATCGAACATTTTTTTGCTTGGAAAAATGCAAAATAGAATTAGATTGATTGGCCCGTCTACACTAATTCCTCCAGCAATCGATACTTTTGGTGTTGAAGTTTTTAACGATATGAAGTCGGGTCTGAAAGATGCAGATATCGTAATGATGTTGAGACTTCAACGCGAACGTATGGAAAATGGCTTTATTCCCTCTGAGAGGGAGTATTTCCACCGATTCGGACTGGACAAAAACAAATTAAGATTTGCTAAAAAAGATGCAATTGTTATGCATCCGGGTCCAATGAATCGAGGCGTAGAAATTGATGGTATGATAGCGGATGATCTCAGCAGGAGTGTTATCCAAGAACAAGTCGAAATGGGCGTTGCAGTCCGCATGGCCGTAATAGATTTACTCTCGAGCTCCTCCAAAAGGGGAATAAAAAAAGAATGAAATCAGGTGTTTTTACATTACAAAATATAATACTGATTGATCCAGAAAATCTCAATGAAAGCGCTGGTTCCATTACTGTCGAGGATGGCAGGATAGCAGATATTGACGGCGCAGCCAGAGGAATGGAAATTGATGGGAAGGGAGCCTATCTCGCTCCTGGAATAATAGACATGGGAGTAAAAATTTGTGAACCAGGTGAAAGGCACAAAGAGAGCTTTCGATCTGCAGGGAATTCTGCCTTAGCAGGCGGAATTACGTCTCTTGTTACTCGACCTGATACAATGCCTGCGATCGACACACCTGAGGTTCTACATTTTTTTCAACGAAGATCAAGCGAATCAGCAAACGTAAAAATCTTACCCATTGCCGCATTAACTAAAAACCTAGAAGAAAAAGAGCTTACTGAAATGAGCTTCCTCCTGGACGGAGGTGCAATTGCTTTCTCAAACGGTTTACAAACAATTCAGGATAGCAAACTGTATTTAAGAGCGCTTAATTACGCTTCTGAGTTAAATGCACTGGTTATCGGGCACCCTCAAGATTTTTCGCTATCACAGGGGGCTTCGGCTACATCAAGTGCTTTTTCTACAAAACTAGGTTTATCGTCAGTTTCACCTATAGCTGAGAAAATGGGGCTTCAACGCGACTTAATTCTTGCTGATGCAACCGGGATACGATTTCATGTAGATCAAATCACTACTGCATCCGCTTTGTCTGAGGTAACAACAGCACGCAGCAATGGTCAAACTTTTACTGTTGGTACGTCAATTCACCACCTAACCCTGAATGAACTTGATATTCACAACTATCGAACATTTTTTAAACTCACCCCACCTCTGCGGAGTGAGGACGATAGAAGCTCTCTTTTAAACGCCGTTGTCAATGGAACAATTGATACGATAAGTTCTTTTCATTCTCCACAGGATGAGGAGAGTAAACGTCTACCATTTGAAATAGCTGCAACAGGCGCCGTAGGCTTGCAAACTCTACTACCCGCCTCTCTTTCATTAGTGAACAACGGATATATAAGCCTGCCACATCTATTCAGATTGTTGTCATTAAATCCTGCAAAAATCTTGAAACAACCAACAGGCAGAATTGCAATAGGTGCTCCTGCGGATCTCATTTTATTTGAAAAAAACACTCCTTTTATTTTAGATAGATTTAAACTTTTATCTAAATCAAAGAATACACCATTTGATGAAACACGAATGCAGGGAAGGGTTCATAAAACATATGTAGAGGGGAATCTCCACTATGAGTGGGATGGCAGCTAAAAATGCTGTGGTCTTCAATCACTGAGCCCGTTACAGTCTCTAATAGCATCTCCATATTCACTATTTTTTTTCTATCGTACTTGGTTGGCTCTATTCCCTTTGGACTTTTGATAACAAAATTACTTAAAATGGGAAACCTGAGAAAATTTGGATCGGGGAACATTGGCGCAACGAATGTATTAAGAATGGGTGGGAAAAAGGCAGCACTAGCAACGTTGATACTCGATGGAGGGAAGGGCTTCTTAATAGTGAAAGCGTCAGCGGTTATTTTTGGCGATCCTCTTTCTTTGGTAGCTGCCGTAGGAGTATTTATTGGCCACCTTTACTCAATATACATTAAACTTAAAGGTGGAAAAGGAGTGGCAACATTTCTGGGGATAATGCTCGCAACAAACTTTATAGTTGGTGCCTTAGCCTGTCTTAGTTGGATTTTCGTAGCGGCACTTTTCAGAATTTCTTCACTGTCAGCACTTCTAAGCTCAGGGTTTTCATTAATTTTCCTATATTTTTTCTCAAACAATTATACCCTTATTTTAGGTGCGGCACTCGCTACAATGCTTTGGATACGCCATTTACCAAACATATATCGACTCATAAAAAAAACAGAACCAAAAATCGGAGATTAGATTTTAAAAACTATATGACTCGTAAAGGTGATTTAGATTTTTATTCCAGGAACCGAAATACTTCTCCAATAATTCATCTGACATAGATTTTCTAGTATCTAAAATTTCTTTTAATTTTTCAAGAAAGATACTCTCAGTAATTGTGCTGGCCTTTGATACTAAATGCCCTCTTTGCTGTAACCCCACCTCAGACAGATCGACTAATTCTTCAGCTAGATCCAAAACTCTTCGACCTCCTATTAAAGCTCGTAAGCCGTCCTTAGCCACATCCATTCTGAGTTTCTCTCGTTCATTCTCAGACCAATTCTTACATATATCCCACGCTGCATCCAAAGATCCTGAATTATAGAGAATTCCAACCCAAAAGGCGGGCAGAGCGCATATCTTATCAGCCGGACCGGCGTCAGCACCCCTCATTTCAATAAATTGCTTCAACCGAACCTCTGGGAATATGGTAGTAAGATGATTTTCCCAATCTTCAAGAGAAGGCTTTTCACCAGGAAGAGCAGGTAATTGTCCTCGCAAAAAATCTTTGAAAGACTGCCCGAGAGCATTAATGTATGAGCCATTTCGGTAGACAAAGTACATTGGAACATCAAGAGCAAAGTCTACCCATGACTGGAAACCAAAACCTTTGTCAAAAACAAACGGTAACATTCCAGTTCGAGATGGATCTGTGTCCTGCCATACTCGTGCTCTCCAACTTTGATAACCAGATATTTTTCCCTCAAAAAACGGAGATGACGCAAACATTGCGGTTACAACGGGTTGCAAAGCTAACGCAACTCTCATTTTTTTAACCATATCTCTTTCGCAACTAAAATCGAGATTAACTTGAACTGTGCATGTTCGATACATCATTACTTTTCCATGAGATCCCACGGAGTCCATGTATGAAGACATTAATTGATATCTACCTTTCGGCATACTTGGCATTTCGGAATGAGTCCACTCTGGTGCAGCCCCAAAAGCAAAAAATCCAGCTCCCAACTCGTTACCAATATCTTTTACCTCATCTAAATGTTGGGAGACCTCAGAGCAGGTTTCATGAACTGTATTTAGCAGCGCTCCTGAAAGTTCGAGCTGACCGCCAGGTTCTAAACTGACTTTAGCTCCCTTCTTTGAGAGACCAATTAACCTATTTCCTTCAAGCAATTCCGACCAGCCGTATTTGTCTCTTAAACCGTTCAAAATAGACTCAATAGAGCATTTTCCACTGTAGGGCAAAGGTAGAAAGTTGGCTTTGGAGTATCCAAACTTCTCATGTTCAGTTCCTATTCGCCAAGCTGATTGTGGCTTACACCCTAATTCCAAATACTCCACGAGATCGCTATATGACCCAATAATTTTCTTTCTGTCATATTCAGTGACCATAAAAATTCAACTTTCTCCAAACTAAAAAAATAATTATTTTTATTCGTAAAATTAATTATTTTTATTCGTAAAATAATGTTTTCTAATTAGCTTATGCATTTATTTCAGATAACTTCATTTCCTTGATTAAACCCTGCGCAACAAAGTTACAAATTAAAACTTATAACACTTTTTAATTTGTCAGTGTTTCCAGTCACCACAAACAGACTGCCAAGCTGACAGAGCGGCTATGGCAGCTGTCTCAGCTCGCAAAGCCCTCGGTCCCAGACTGACGGATAGCGTAGAGGGTAATTTTCTAATTTCAAACGCTTCTTTCTCCGAGAAACCACCCTCGGGGCCAACCAAAATTGCAGCAGATTTTGCTTTTTTTTGTTTTAATCGATCAAAAACCGAACTAGTCTTTAACGTTTCGTCACAAAAAATAAGTTGCCGACGGTCATCCCAAGTTTTCAAAAGTTCAGATAGCGAACAAATATTTTCGATCTTGGGTACGAAGGTTGCTCCACATTGTTCCACAGCCTTTATAATCCGAGAATTCATTCTATTTGATCGAAATTGGTTTGAATTTGTCCTTGCCATTGCAACGGGAATAATTTTTCTTACTCCAAGTTCTGTGGCTTTCTCAATTACAAAATCTGTCCTTCCTTTTTTTAAGGGAGAAAATAATAACCACAAATCCGGTGGCATAATTAATGTCTTAATTTTTTCTAAAATAGTCAGCTTACCATTTTTTCGACCTTTTTCTGAAATCAAGGCTGCATATTCTCCTGATTTCCCGTCAATAATAAAAATTTTGTCTCCTACTTTCAATCGCATAACCTCGAAGAGATAATTTGATTGACTTTTTGTCAGCTCTAAATGAGTTGTAATTGACAAATCAATTGCGCAATATAATCGAACTTTACTCAGCTTTTTTGACATGTGGAAACCTAGCGATGGAAAACTCTAATTACGGTAAAAATACTCAAAAAAAAGTTCCTGATGCTCCTCACTCTAACTGGGTCGATAACTATTGTCCATCAGCTGCAAGACCGTATTTGAGATTAAGTCGACTAGACAGACCTATCGGAAATTGGCTCTTACTTATCCCATGTTGGTGGGGGTCATGTTTAGCCCTCACCTCAGAATCCAAAATTATAGATTTTAATGACTACTGGATAATTTTTTCATGTGTTGTTGGTGCGGTACTAATGCGAGGTGCGGGCTGCACATGGAATGACATAAGTGACCGCAACTTAGATCTGAAAGTCAAAAGAACAAAGTTTCGTCCAATTCCCGCAGGCCAAGTGTCAATTAGGAATGCTATTTTCTGGATGTTTGCTCAACTCCTTGTTTCCCTTTTCATTCTTCTAAGTTTTAACAAACTAGCAATTATTGTTGGCCTCTGTTCAATTTTTCCAGTCCTTATCTATCCGTATGCAAAACGTTTCACCTGGTGGCCACAACTTTTTCTTGGTATTGCATTTAATTGGGGGATACTTTTGTCATTCTCAGCACATCAGGAGAAACTAAACACTTCTGTTTTTTTACTTTATCTAGCAGGTATTTTCTGGACACTATTTTACGATACAATTTATGCACACCAAGATAGAGAGGACGACGCACTTGCAGGAATTAAATCTACGGCGCTTCTATTTGGCGATAAAACACACAAGTGGTTGCAGATTTTTTGTGTAATATCAACATGTCTGGCTATGACTTCATTCATTATGTCATTTAAAAACTTGTTCAACAGTCAATTGACTTTAATTCTTATAGGTGTGTTTGGATATGCCATTCACTTGTTCCTACAAACAAAAAAACTCGACATTGGTGAACCTGAATTATGTCTCGTTTTATTCCGATCAAACCGAAATGCAGGTTTGATTATAGTAATGTTCTCATTATTTGCAGTTGCAAGCAGATTCTAACGTGAACCTTATTTTTCAATCCCAAAGTCTTATATTTTTTTCATCGACTACCTTGGACTCAACCCATTTCGAGCCAGTCTCTGTTGTTTCCTTTTTCCAAATCGGAGCTCTTATTTTAAGAAAGTCCATTACAAAAGCGCATGCTTCAAGTGCGTCCTTCCTGTGAGCAGATACAATTCCCACAAAAACGATATTGTCCGTCGGATACAAAAATCCTACTCTATGAACAACATGAATCTTGTCAACAGCAAATCTCCCAAGAGCAGTCTTACAAATTTCTTCTACAGCGTTCTCAGCCATTTGAGGATAATGCTCGAGTTCCATATGCTGAAGCTTTCCAGAATTCGATAGTTCTCTGACAACACCAACAAAAGTAACTATAGCTCCAATATTTTTCGTGGCTGCCTTTAGCCTTTGCCACTCTTTTTCAAGATCGAAATCATCATCCTGAACTCTTATTGATATAACCTCATCTTCAGCCACAATAGTCAGCCCCCTGTCATTGGTGGGAAAAAAGCAATTTCAAAGCTATCTTCAATCTGTGTTTCGTAATCATCAATAAACTCTCTTTCAACTGCAACTCTTATCAACGATAAATCAGAGAATGCCTCCTGATAACTCACGTTTTTTGCTTTCAATTCATCAATTAACTCATTCACCGTCGAACTCTTACTTTCAAAGTCTTCGCCGCCTAAACCAATAATTTCCCTTACCCAAGAAAAATATAAAATTTTCATCCTAATTACTTTCTATAAAAAAAAACGACTTTTTAAAATAATCCCAACCTGTTATCAAACTTAAAATAGCTGCTATCCATAAAAGAAAATGACCCAAGAACAAGATAGGGACCGATGAAAAAAAGTCAGTTTGGGCGGCCAAGATAACCGAGATAGATAACATCTGAAAAGCTGTTTTATACTTTGCTAATCTGGAAACAACTATTACACGTGCTTGACTGGCGAAGAACTCTCTTAAACCAGAAATAAAAACTTCGCGAAACAAAATACAAATTGTAGGAATACCCAAGCCCACGGCACTATAATTTGCGCTATCGTTTAAACCAATAAAAGATAGTGCAATTATTATCATAGCTTTATCCGCAATTGGATCAAAAAGTTTACCAAAATTACTAGTTTGATCCAAATGACGAGCTAGGAAACCATCTAAATAATCTGTTATTGCAGCAGCAATGAAGACTACTAGAGCAAGGCTAGCACCTAACGATCCAGGTGCCATCAATAAGATTAATCCAAAACATGGCGCCATGACTAATCTAACAACTGTTAACACATTTGGTGCTGTCCAATACATTCTTATCCAAGCCTAGTTTAAAACTTTTAAAAATTAACTAACCCTAGTCTATAATTAATTTCAAAATCTTCAAAACTGACACCCCAACAACCCTTAAAATCACTCCTTAAAGAAGAAATATATTTTTTCTGCCATACTATACGATATTCCTCTGACGTTTCGCAAATCCATAATGCCTGCCTTACTAACTGCCTTAGCTGATCCAAAATGCGTCAATAGAGCGCGCCTTCTACTTGCTCCAACCCCCTCTATTTGATCAAGGCGATTAAATTCAATAGTTTTTGCTCTTTTTTTTCTATGCGTCCCAATCGCAAATCTGTGAGCCTCATCTCTCAGCCGTTGAATAAAAAATAGCGTAGCATCTTTATTAGGCAGTGAAAATGGTTTTTTATTCGGTAAAAAGAATCTCTCATTACCAGCATTTCGATCAGGCCCTTTCGCAATACCAATAATATCTATGTCCGAAATACCAAAATCCTTCAGCACTTTCATGGCCTCTCTTAATTGTCCTATACCACCATCAATAATAATTAAATCTGGTCGCGACTCAAACTGATCATTTTGTTCTAACTTTTTCAAATTTGAAAATCTTCGACGAAGCATATGATTCATCATTCCAAGATCGTCTCCAGCTGAAATTTTTTCATCCTTGATATTAAATTTTCTGTACTGCGATTTAAGAAATCCATCAGATCCAGCAACTATCATTACACCTACAGCGTAAGCCCCTTGTATGTGTGAATTATCATAAACTTCAATTCTCTTTGGGACAACAGATAGGTCAAATGCTGCCCCTAAAGCCTTCAAAAGAGCGTGTTGTTTTTGCTGCTCATTTACCTTTCTTAATAATTCCTGGTTTGCGTTCCTGAGTGCATTTTCAGAAAGGACTCTTTTTTCACCTCGTTCAGGAACAGCCACTTTTACAGATTTGCCCGCAATAGCAGAAAGCCCACTTTGTATTAGTTTATCATTCTCGACATTTTGAGAGAGAATTATCAAAGACGGTGGTATCCTATTTCGATAAAATTGCATTATAAAACCCTCAAGTATCTCGGAGCCATTTGCTCCTTCTCCAGTTTTTGGGAAAAAAGCTCTATTCCCCCAATTCTGATTTGATCTATAAAAAAAAACTTGAATGCAAGCTTGTGAACCTTCGAGAGAAAGTGCAATCACGTCGGCTTCTTCAACGGTTATTGGATTTACGGCCTGGTTCAACTGTATTTGAGCTAAAGCTTTTAATCTATCTCTTAGTGTCGCAGCTAACTCAAATTCCATCCTTTCACTAGCACTTGTCATTTGAGCAACCAATTCTTTATTAACTTTTTTCTTTTTTCCAGACAGAAAATCCGAAGCATCCTCGACCAGTTGGGCATATGATTCTTTAGATATTTTGCCGACACATGGTCCAGAGCAACGTTTTATTTGGAATAATAAGCAGGGCCGAGTGCGAGACTCAAAAACTGAATCGGTGCAATTTCTAAGTAAAAATACGCGCTGCAAGTAGTTCAACGTTCTGTTTACAGCTGGAACCGAGGCAAATGGCCCATAATACGCTCCATCTGCCTTACGCTTTCCCCTATGCTTTGAAATTTGAGGGAAATCATGATTTTGTGATATAAAAATATCTGGGAAACTTTTATCATCCCTAAGCAGAACGTTATATTTAGGCTTTAATTGTTTAATCAAATTCTGTTCCAGTAGCAAAGCCTCAAGCTCTGTTTCTGTAGTTAGAAAAATCATAGAGTCCGTAGCCATAATCATACGTATAATTCTTGACGTATGACCTTTACTTTTAGTATAACTTAATACTCGTTTTTTGAGATTTTTTGCTTTTCCAACATATAAAACTGCACCCGTCTCGTCCAACATGCGGTAAACACCAGGACTTGTTTCAAGAGAATCAGTATAAAACTTAATTTTGTCAAATCCAGACTCAGACAATATGTTTCTCTGTGTAAATTATCATTTTCTATAAATTCTTTACTTTCATTGCGTTTTTATTCGAATTATTCTCGAAACTTTTTTTTTACTGATTCTCTTCTCCCTGCCTAATAATAGCTTAAATTACAAGACAAATTTTTCCACTATTTCTGTGGATAAATCTGTGTACAAATTAAAGCATTTTTAATTTTTCCCTTAATAAATAATACTTAAGTGAAAATGCCTAATTTTTAGTCAATTTTTAAGTCATTGTTTTAAATACAAAAATTTTTTTTCTGTCGTTAAATAATTGAAAATCCTTATTTTTTTTTCCTGGAACTCATTATTCTCACCTTAGTGGACAATTTCTTTCTGAGGAATTAATGTTTCAATTATTTCTACACCTATTCTAAACCCAACACATCAGGCGTTTCCCATGCCAAATGCTGGCCACCATCAACACAAATTAGCTGGCCCGTTACGCCTGGGCTTTTCAAAAGATACATCAGAGCAAACGAAATATCGTCAGGGCTTGCTCCTCTGCGCAAAATAGTACTTTCACGTTGCGTAGCAAAATGATCAGACGACTGACGCCGCCCCTTCAGAGTCGGTCCAGGACCAATTGCATTAACTCGAATATGGGGCGCCAAGGCTTGCGCAGCTGTTTGGGTCAATGACCATAAGCCCATTTTCGCAATTGAGTAGGTCATAAATTCAGGTGTCAGTTTTTTTACCCTTTGATCAACAATATTAACTACGTTTGATAAAGCTAAACGTTCTCCGTTTTCATCAAAATTTGATTTAGGTGCTTGTTTAGCAAATGCCTGGGTTAAAAAAAGTGGCGCCCTTAGATTAGAGTTTAAGTGCCTATCCCAGCTTTCAAAGGTAGCATTTTCTAAATTGTCATACTCAAAAATTGATGCATTATTGATCAAAATTGTTAGTGGAGTACCAATTAATTCAAAAGCTCTAGGTACTAACTCTTGTAGGTCGTTTTCAAGCAACAAATTTGCTTGAACCGAACAAGCTTTAACCCCATAGGATGAAGCTTCCATAACCAATTCTTCCGCCTGATTTTTTGACTCAAAATAATGTACCACTAAATTCACTCCCGCCTTAGCTAGAGCCAATCCCATTGCTTTACCCAATCGTTGTCCACCACCTGTTATAAGTGCTGTTTCATTCATGTTGTTCCTCTAACTACATTACTTCTAAAATATAAACTAAAATTTCCGGCTAATCTGGCACTCACATTCAGTTTCATCTTTTTTTCTGGCTCCACAATTATTACAAATGTAATCCTCCCGCTTGGAACCTTTTCGCAAACCTATGCTCGGAATTTTTAATCGTCCTAACAAACCCAAAACAAGGATACCAACTATAAATAAAGTTACAACTTTTACCATATGTATATCACAATCCAAATCGAGAAAAGAAAGATTTATTCATAATACCTTCAAAAAAAGCATTTGCAGCAGAGCGGCTAAACCTTGAAAAAAACGACTTTTTACGACTCAAAAACTTAAACTCTATGTCATTCCCAAATTTACTTTTTAATATAGGCTCTAAATGGCCGATACCGTCTATTAGCCCAAGCTCTAGGGCTTTACCAGCGTCCCAGAACTCTCCATTAAATATCTTATTTGTGCCAATCTTTTCCCCTCTACTACGTTCCACATGATTAATAAAATTAGAATGAATAGATTTCTGGATTCGTTTTAGACGTTGGATGTCTTCAGGATCTGAAGGTAGAAAAGGATCGAGAGTACTTTTCTCTTCTCCTGATGTAAAAATCCTTCTTTCAATACCTTGCCTTGCTATGAATTGATCGAAACCAAAACTCGCTGAGATCACACCAATCGACCCGATAATAGAGTTTTCATCAGCAAAAATTTCATCTGCGGCACAAGCTAACCAATAACCACCTGAAGCAGCCACATCCTCGCAAAAAGCAAATACTTGCAATTTGTTATCCTTTGCCAGGCGTGAGATTCTACCTGCAATCAATGATGATTGGGCTGGGGAGCCCCCCGGAGAGTTAATAACTAGAGCCACAGCCTTTGCTCGTGATACTGCGAATGCCTTCTCTAAGACCTGTTTTAAGCCATAGTCATCCAACCCAGAAGTGCCAAATTGTCCTACTGAACCAATCACACCGTCTAAACGCACTATTGGTATGACTGGCGAACGCTTTATTTTTTTTATCAAACTTTTCATAAGTCAAACCCTAAATCAGTTATTGTCAGCATAATACAATTCTCATAACATATATATAAGATACCTAACCCTTTACTTAATATAGTAGTATTTTATGAAAAACAAAAGTGGCTCTAAATATCCTCTATCAGGAATAAAAGTTTTGGAATTAGCAAGAGTTCTTGCTGGACCATGGGCAGGTCAAATACTGTCTGATCTAGGTGCAGACGTGGTAAAAGTTGAAGCACCAAATGGCGATGAAACAAGAAGCTGGGGCCCTATATTTTTTGACGATAACTCGTCTTCCTATTTTCGTAGCACTAACCGGGGCAAAAAGTCTTTTCTGGCTGATTTTAACAATGATGAAGATCTAAGATATGTAAAAAATCTGGCTGGAAAAGCTGATATTGTAATCGAAAATTTTAAAGTCAACGGCCTAAGAAAGTTTGGTCTTGATTATAAAACACTGAAAAAAATTAATTCTAAACTAATTTACTGCTCGATAACAGGTTTTGGTCAAACGGGTCCTGATGCGCATCGTGTTGGTTATGATTTAATTATACAAGCTATGGGCGGAATAATGGACATTACTGGAGAACCAGATCAGGGGCCTCAGAAACCAGGAGTAGCCTATGCAGATATTTTTACTGGGCTTTACAGCGTAATTGGGATTCAGTCAGCATTAATATCTAGAAGTCTGTCAGGCCAGGGTTGCCATATTGACATGGCTCTCTTTGATACTCAGCTAGGCGTTCTAGCGAACCAAGCCGTATCCTTTTTTTACTCAGGCGTAATACCTAAGCGTATGGGTAACGCACATCCCTCTATAGTTCCGTACCAACAATTTAAAACCAAAGATGGCTCAATAATCATTGCATGTGGAAACGATAATCAATTTATCCAATTCTGCATGGCTCTAAATTGGACATACCATTTAGACGTAAGATTTGAAACAAACAGGAAACGACTAGAGAATCGAAAACTATTGGTAGACATTTTGGAAAAAGAAATTGCGGAGCTTGAAAAAAAAGATTTGTTGCAAAAGCTGGAACTAGCTGGTGTACCTGCTGCGTCAATAAACAATGTAAAAGAGGCCTTCCATGAGAAACAGGCTTTGCACAGAGGACTAGTATCGTCGGCAGATAAAGAACCACTATTGCGAACGCCACTTTTGTTTGATAACTTAGAGTTGAATTATAAATTTCCGGCTCCGAAACTCGGCGATCACACAGAACTTATAAAAAAAGACCTAAATGCCAACGTTTTTTGGAAAGATTAGTTAGTGAAGTTTCATTATCTTGGGGATACAGAAATTAAAGTTAGTAATTTTTGTCTTGGTACGATGACTTGGGGAGAGGCGTCGTCCGAAAAAGAAGGGCATTGGCAACTTAATGAGGCCTCAAGTCAAGGAATAAATTTTATTGATACGGCTGAAATGTATCCAACAAACCCATTAAGACGAGAAACCGCCGGACTAACTGAAACTATAATTGGTAATTGGCTCTCCAAAAAAAAATCTCGCACTGATTATGTCATTGCAACAAAGATTGTTGGTAAAGGAGCTAAAACCGTACGCGATGGAGAAGAAATATCTGGAAAGGGAATAGTTTCGGCTTTAAATTTAAGCCTTAAGAGGCTAAAGACAGATTATATAGACTTATATCAACTTCACTGGCCAAATCGCGGTTCTTATCATTTTCGTAAGTACTGGGAATTTAACCCTTCTTTATATTCCAACGCAGATATGGATGATCACTTGTATGATGTTCTTTACACAGTATCCGATCTTATCAAAGAAGGAAAAATACGAGCACTTGGGCTTTCAAACGAAACCGCATGGGGTTCAATGAAATTTATTGAATTCGCAAAAAGGCATAATTTACCAAAAGTAGCGTCTATTCAAAATGAGTATAGTCTTTTATGCCGTTTATACGATACCGACCTTTCTGAGATTTCTAAAACTGAAAATATTCCACTACTGTCTTATTCTCCTTTGGCAGCCGGGCTGCTAACTGGAAAATATCAAAATGGAAACATTCCAAATAATTCACGGCTTCAATCTTCACAAAGCTTGGGTAACAGAATAGGTTCAAATACATTTGAAGCAGTAAATCACTATTTACAAATAGCAAAAAGACATAATATCGACCCAATTCATATGTCTTTAGCATTCTGCGCTTCTAGACCGTTTATGGGCTCAGTTATATTCGGTGCAACTCGAAACAGTCAACTTGTCCGAATATTAAAAGGGCTTAATACAGAATTGTCTCTAGATATCTTGCAAGAAATAAGTTTAGCTTTTCGCAAATACCCCATGCCAATATAGGATTAGGTAGTGACAAGTATTTTATCAATAAAAAGCGTATCAAAAAAATACAAATGTGATACCGTAGCGCTTACGAACATCTCACTTGATATTAAACATGGAGAAATTTTCGCACTGCTAGGACCAAATGGAGCAGGGAAAACAACACTAATATCATCAATTTGCGGTATAACAAAGCAAAGTTCTGGAACAATCATATTAAAAGGGTTTGACACCTTAACAAATTGGAGACAATGCAGAAAAATTGTCGGCTTGGTACCACAGGAATTAACACTTGAACTTTTTGAAACGGTCTGGAGCACTCTTGTTTTTAGTAGAGGCCTATTTGGGAAACCTCCAAATACAAATTATTTAAAATGGATCCTAGATGCACTGTCACTTTCAGATAAAAAAAATACCCCCATTATGCAACTTTCAGGGGGAATGAAACGTCGTGTTTTGATAGCAAAAGCCTTAGCCCATCAACCAGACATACTGTTTCTTGACGAGCCAACTGCCGGCGTGGATGTAGCTCTGAGGAAAAACTTATGGCAATTAGTTAGTAAACTCCGAGAAACCGGCGTTACTATAATTTTGACGACTCATTATATAGAAGAAGCCGAGGCGATAGCCGATAGAATCGGTATAATCAACAAAGGACAAATACTTTTAGTAGAGAATAAAAACGCCTTAATGAATAAAATGGGAGAAAAAATTCTAGAGGTAGATTTACAAAAAGAAATTAGTAAAATACCTGCAGAATTATCTTCTTTTAATTTAGCACTCAGCGAGGATAAAAAGAAAATTACTTTCAGGTTTGACAAAAATGCTGATAAAACTGGAATAACTAAAATGTTGTCTGGTCTGTCAGCAAACGGTATAATTATTAAAGATTTAAAAACGCAACAGAGTACGCTCGAAGAAATTTTTTTAAATTCTATAACTGGTAAAAAATAATGAATTTTTATGGTATTTGGGCTATCTATCGTTTTGAGATGGCGCGATCACTTCGAACTCTTTTTCAAAGTCTGGTTTCACCCGTGATTTCTACATCATTATATTTTATCGTATTTGGTGCGGCAATTGGGTCGCGAATTCAGACTGTAGATGGCGTAGCGTATGGAGCCTTCATTGTTCCAGGCTTGATAATGTTGTCATTAATAACAAATAGCCTCAATAATGCCTCCTTTGGAATCCATATGCCCAAATTCTCTGGAACAATTTTTGAGATTTTATCAGCTCCAATTTCTGCATTTGAGATTGTAATTGGATACGTAGGAGCCGCTGCAACGAAATCAATCGTTATCGGTCTTGTAACACTTTTGACTGCAAAATTTTTTGTACCACTTGAAATAAAATACCCGATAATAATGCTAATATTTATAATTATAACCTCAATAAACTTTTCACTTTTTGGGTTTATTATTGGTATTTGGGCCACAAATTGGGAAAAATTGAACTTAATACCGCTAGTAATTGTTACTCCTCTGGTATTTTTAGGAGGTACCTTTTACAATATTTCAATGTTGCCTAATCATTGGCAGCTAATATCAAAACTAAATCCAGTCTTCTACTTAATAAACGGGTTCAGATGGAGCTTTTTTGGACAGGCTGAAATTTCTCTGACTATTTCACTATTTTTTGTTTTGTCATTCATGACAATCTGTGTTGGAGCGGTAATTATAATTTTTAAAACTGGCTTTCGAATTAGACAGTAGAAGAATGAGCCAAACTTTTTTTTAATTTCTCAAGCTTATACCTTCATTTTACTGCTTTTCGGATCATACATTGGTATGGAACTTGCCACAGCTGAATGTCGCTCACAAGCAATTTCAATCTCATACGTTGACCCAACGATTTCTTCAATGTTTTCCTTTAAGCAGGGTACATAACCCAAACCGACTGAGGATCCTAAGTAATGACCATAATTCCCAGAAGTAAGATGACCAACAATATCCCCATTCCTTACAATAGGCTCATTATGAAAAAGCATCGGCTCAGGTTCTTCCAAACGAAACTGAAGTAATCTCCTTCTTAGCCCTTCAGATTTCTTTTTTACAACCGCTTCGCGACCGATAAAATCACCTTTTTCTAAATTCACAGCAAATCCAAGACCGGCCTCCAAAATATGATCTTCATCTGTAATATCGTGACCAAAGTGCCTGTAACTCTTTTCAATTCTACAGCTATCAAAAGCATGCATTCCACAAAGTTTTAATTGAAACTCTTCTCCAACTCTTTCAATCTCTTCAAATACATGAGCTGCTTGATCAGATGGAACGTAAATTTCCCAACCTAACTCACCGACATAACTAACTCGGTGCGCTCGAGCGAGCCCCATACCAATTTCAATTTGCTTCCATTCTCCAAACGGGTGATTCTCATTATCAAAACGATTAGGAGAACATTTCTCTAAAAGTTCACGAGATTTTGGTCCCATAATACACAAAACAGACTCCGCAGCACTAAAGTCGGTAATTACCACAACTTCATTTTGTTTTTGACGCTTGATCCAAAATAAATCTCTTTGTATTGTTGCACCTGGAACCACCAATAAAAATAGTGTTTCACTTAATCTAGCGACAGTCAGGTCACATTCTATTCCACCCTTTGAATTTAGCATCTGCGTATAAACGATTTTCCCTACTTTCACGTCTATCTGCCCAGCACATACTTTTTGTAATAACTTAAGTGCTCCTTTTCCTTCTACCCTAATCTTTCCAAACGATGACAAATCAAACAAACCTACATTCTCTCTAACAGACATATGCTCGTTTCTTTGATTCTCAAACCAGTTTTGCCTTCCCCAATTATATTCATACTCTGGCGTCTCATCCTTGTTAGCAAACCAATTAGGTCGCTCATAACCTGCTGCTTCACCAAATACAGCACCACGATGTTTGAGTATGTCGTGAAACGGAGACCTACGAACTCCTCGACTTGTAACCATTTGACGGTGAGGAAAATGATCAGCGTACAGTAAACCTAAAGTTTCAGAAACCCTTTCCTTCAGATATTTTCTATTCTGTTGAAAAGGCTGCACTCGCCTTATATCAACATCCCACAAATCAAAAGGCGCTTCTCCCTCTGTAATCCAATGAGCCAAAGCCATTCCAGCACCGCCTGAGGACACTATACCCACAGAGTTATAACCAGCTGCTACCCAATATCCTGTTAACTCGGGAACTTCCCCGACATAATAACGATCATCAGGTGTAAAACTTTCGGGTCCATTAAAAAAAGTGTGTATACCTACTTTCTCCAAAACAGGAACTCGTTTTATTGCCATTTCAAGGATCGGGGCGAAATGATCAAAATCATCAGGCAACTGGTCAAAACAAAACTCTTCAGAAATACCATTCATTCCCCATGGCTTGGCCTTTGGTTCAAAAGCGCCCAGCAAAATCTTACCGGCATCTTCTTTAAAATATGCGCATTCATCCGGTACTCGTAACACCGGGACTTGTCCCAAATCACTCACTGGTTCTGTAACAATGTAAAAGTGCTCGCAGGCATGCAATGGAATATTAATCTTGTTTTTTGCAGCTAGGTCTCTAGCCCACATTCCAGCACAATTTATTACTACTTCTGTCTCAATGAAGCCCTTTTCACCATTTTTGTCTATGTAGTTGACACCTTTAACACGATCATTTTTACTTGTTACCTCAACAACTTTTGTATCCTCAAAAATCTTGGCACCATTTTGTCTCGCACCTTTTGCTAGAGCCAGTGCTATATTTGTTGGGTCAGCTTGTCCGTCCTTAGTTACAAAAACTCCAGACAATACACCGTCTGTATTTAGGTTTGGATAAATTTGTTTAATCTCTTCAACAGATACAGAATGTCCATCAACTCCAAAAACTTTGGCCAAAGACAACTGCCTAAACATTTCCTCCTGACGGTCCTTAGTAAGTGCCAGAGTCAGAGATCCATTTTGCTTCAAACCAGTCTCAATACCAGTCCGCTTTTGTAGTTCACTATAAAGATTTGCAGAATACTGAGCTAGCCGAGTCATATTTAAATTGGCACGTAATTGGCTAATTAAACCGGCAGCATGCCAAGTGGTACCACTTGTAAGTTTCTTTCTTTCCAATAATACGGTATCTGTCCAGCCCAATTCGGATAAATGGAATGCCGTTGAGCAACCAGATATTCCTCCCCCTATAATGACCGCACTAGCTTTATCTGGTATATTCATCTGAGACCCTCAAGCATAATATTTTTTTACAAATTCTTATATCCTAAAATTCATTTTGCGATTGTCCAGTCAAAAGAATGCTTGCAGACCCGTCTGTGCTCTTCCTAAAATTAAAGCATGAATGTCATGAGTTCCCTCATAAGTATTAACCGTTTCTAAATTTTGTGAATGCCGCATTACTTCGAATGAAGAAGAAATCCCATTCCCTCCATGCATATCCCTGGCATGCCGAGCAATTTCAAGCGCTTTTCCACAATTATTCCTCTTAAGTAAACTTATACATTCAGGTGAAGCTTCAGCCTTGTCCATGAGACGACCTAATTGAAGACAAGCCTGCAAACCCAAAGTTATCTCAGTTTGCATATCGGCCAGCTTCTTCTGAAAAAGCTGGTTCTGAGCAATAGGCCGACCAAACTGTTTTCGATCCAACCCATAGCTCCTTGCAGCATGCCAGCAAGATTCTGCTGCACCTAATACGCCCCAAGATATTCCATATCTAGCCCTATTTAAGCATCCAAAAGGGCCTTTTAAACCTTCAACATTCTCTAACAAGCTTTCTTCACCAACATCAACACAATCCATAACAATTTCACCAGTTATAGAGGCTCGAAGACTGAGTTTACCATCTATTTTAGGAGCGCTCAGCCCCTTCATGCCTTTTTCCAAGATGAAACCTTTAATTTTGTTGTTATGCGCAGAAGACTTTGCCCAGACAACGAAAACATCTGCCACTGGGGAATTAGAAATCCACATTTTGGAACCTGAAATTTGGTATCCGTTCTCTGTCTTTTTTGCAACTGTGCGCATTGACGAGGGGTCAGACCCTGCATCCGGTTCAGTTAAACCAAAACAACCGATTAATTCACCGGAAGCAAGCCTCGGCAGATATTTTTGTCTTTGGGCTTCATTGCCATAAGCAAAGATTGGATACATCACCAATGATGACTGCACAGACATCATAGACCTGTAACCAGAGTCAACTCGTTCAATCTCTCGTGCAACAAGTCCATAAGAGACATAATTTGCCCCCAAACCACCATATTCTTCGGGTATAGTCAAACCCAGAAGACCCATTTCACCCATTTCCCTAAAAATATTTGTATCAAAACTTTCTTTGTTATAGGCATCAACAATTCTTGGGCTAAGCTTTTCCGCAGAGAACGCATTTGCACCGTCACGCAACATACGCTCAGATTCGTCTAATTGCTTTTCCAATTGAAGAGGATCTTCCCAAGAAAAACCTGCAAGATCAGGATAATCTTTGGGTTTAAGGTTTACAAACGTATCTTTCACTGAAAATCTCCTAAATTAAACAATAAATGTATCATATTACAAGCAATCATATTTAATATCTGAAGCTACAAAATTTCAACACTTAAATTGGCAACTTATTAAATGAGACGCATAGTTAATCTATATTTTTTTACATATGTATATCATTAAGTTCGAAAAAGTCGAAAAATGTATTGCAAATTTACATATAACCTGGTTCAAAATGTAAGTATGTCAATAATGTGATAGTGAAAAACGCAAGAGGTACAAAATGGCTTACGATCTACCAACAAATTCGTTAGAAAATCAATGGATGCCTTTTACTGATAATCGTAGCTTTAAATCTGATCCAAGATTAATTACCGAAGCTAATGGCGTATACATGACAAGCCATAGGGGTACCACAGTATTAGACGGTTCGTCAGGACTATTTTGTTGTCCAGCGGGACACTGCCATCCCAAAATTATTGAAGCTGTTCACGAACAGCTAAAGCGCAATACTTATACCTCTCCATTTGGATCGGCTCATCCTGCAAGCTTTGCGCTTGCCGACGAAGTTGTTCAGTTAACTCCACAAAATATGAATCATGTTTTTTTTGTAAACTCTGGTTCGGAGGCAATAGATACAGCAATAAAAATAGTAATGTCATACCACTCTGCTAAAAACGAAAATCGACATCGCTTTGTAAGTCGGGAACGAGCATATCACGGTGTAAATATGGGCGGGGTGTCACTTTCTGGCATGGTAAATAATAGGCGCTCTTTTCCTGTAGTAATGCCAAATGTTGTTATGATGAGGCATACGTGGACTGGGCAAGAAATTAACAAACCTGGTCAACCCGAATTAGGTCGCGAATTAGCAAATGATCTTGAAAGATTTGTTACAAATTATGGTGGGAATACAATTGCCGCCTGTTTTGTAGAACCAGTGGCGGGTTCAACTGGGACCTTAATTCCTCCAAAAGGATACTTAGAAAGGTTACGAGAAATTTGTGATCAGAATGGTATTCTGTTGGTTTTTGATGAAGTAATAACTGGCTTTGGTAGATTAGGAGCAAATTTTGCTTCACACAAATTTAAAGTTGTTCCCGACATTATGACAATGGCAAAAGCTCTTACGAATGGATCTATGCCAATGGGAGCAGTCTGTGTGAAAGATGAAATCTATGACACCATCACAAACAAAGCTAATTCGGGCGCAATTGAGTTTTTTCATGGATATACCTACTCTGGCCATCCCGGAGCTTGTGCGGCAGGACTTGCAAGTCTTGAGATTTATAGAGAAGAAGATCTATTTTCTAGAGCAGCCGAAACATCAAAGTATTTCATAGACGCACTTTTTTCCTTATCTGATCACCCTTTGATAAAAGATATAAGAGGTATTGGGATGATGGGAGGAGTTGAATTGCATGTAGACGATCAAATTGGAAAGAGAGGCGGTCAAGTACAAAAAGATTTATTTTGGAATGGATTGCACGTAAAATTTACTGGAGACACGGGAATTATTGCACCAATGTTTATCTCTGAAGAGAAGCATATTGACGAATTGTTCGAAAAATTTAGAAGCACACTCGATAAAATGCTTTAAAGTATAAACAATGCAAAGAGAGCAATCGGCGACCTTTGATAATTCATATGCTCGCCTGCCTGAAACCTTTTACACAAAGTTGATGCCAGAGAGAATGCCATCACCGAAGATTCTTCGAGTAAATACCTCTCTAGCAAATTTGTTACAAATTGAGGATACCTGGCTAAAGGCGTCGTTTTTAGGTGGACAAGAACTCATTACAGGGTCTGAACCTTTAGCTCAAGTTTACAGTGGTCACCAGTTTGGAAACTTTGTCCCGCAACTTGGAGACGGACGCGCAATACTCTTAGGCGAAATTATTTGTGCAGATAATATTAGAAGAGATATTCAGCTTAAAGGTTCTGGACGCACTCCATATTCACGCATGGGCGACGGTAGAGCTGCGTTAGGGCCTGTAATGCGAGAGTTTTTAGTTTCTGAGGCACTTCATCATCTAAACATCCCAACAACTAGATCTTTAGCAGCTCTTTATACGGGAGAAACACTTATGCGAGATGGTCCAACTCCCGGCGCAATTCTAGTGAGAGTTGGTAAAAGTCACGTTAGAATCGGTACATTCCAATATTTTGCGGCAAAAGGAGATTATAGAAGTGTAAAAATTCTTTCAGATTATGTGATAGCACGACACTACCCAGAAATCTCAGACAAAAACGACAAATATTCTCAACTTTTAAGATCGGTAGTTTTTAATCAGGCAAAGCTCATCGCAAAATGGATGAGCGTTGGCTTTATTCACGGTGTAATGAACACTGACAACATGACATTGTCTGGCGAAACTATTGACTTCGGACCCTGCGCTTTCTTGGATACCTATATTAAAGAAAAAGTCTACAGTTCTATTGACATTCATGGCCGTTATTCTTATTCAAATCAACCCCTAATAGCAAAATGGAATCTCAGTAGGTTCGCTGAGACACTACTCCAATTAATTGATGAACATAATTTAGATCGCAGTATAAGTAATGTGCAACAAATTATTAATGAGTTTAACGAACTTTATAGTGCCGAATTTGAGCGCTTAATATCTAAAAAGTTGGGTTTTCGAATGCAAACCTTGTCGGATAAAAAACTTCACGCAGCGTTATTCAAAATTATGGAGGAAGGCCAAGCAGATTTTACTTTAACTTTTAGGTCGATCCCAAAACTATTTTCAAAAACACAAGAAAATGATTGGTATAGCTTATTCAAAAAAGAGACGGCTTTCAAAGCGAAAGCATGGGCAAAAATGTGGAAAAACCGTATGCTCAAGGAAAATGCAACGGCAAACGAAATTATTAAAAAACTTAATAAACAAAACCCTTCTCTAATACCACGAAACCACTTTATCGAGAAAGCTATTTCAATGGCACTTAAAAACGATCTGACATATTTTAATACTTTAGCAACCGAATTTGAAAACCCATTCCTAGCTCGAAAAAAGGATGACAAACTTTTAAAACCACCTCTTGAATCGGAAGAAGTAAAGGCCACTTATTGTGGTACATAGTAAAAAAGCTAGGCAGTTTTTAAATAGGTTTGAAGAAAAACTTTTTACGACAGAATAAAAAAGATAATTAAAATTCATTCAATTTTTCCACTTTATTGAACAGCCCATCGAGGCTATTTGATCTCTCGGTCCTGCACCAGTTTTGGCTATCATTACCATTGCTTCAAACAAGTCTCTGGGTAGATCTTGTGCACCGGCTTGCTTGCGTGAAGCGTCTAAGCGACCTCTATATTGTAATTCTCCTTTTGAATTATATCCAAAAAAATCTGGCGTACAAACTGCTCCAAAACTTGATGCAACTGTCTGACTTTCGTCAACCAAATAGGGAAAAGGAAATGAATTTTTTATTGAAATTTCCTTCATATTTTTAAACGAATCGTCTGGATATGCTTCAGCATCATTAGAACAAATAGCAACCACACCAACACCATACTTTTTTAAATCTTGAGCATCTCTGATAATTCGATCCAATATCGCTAAAACATATGGGCAGTGATTACAAATAAACATCACTAAAAAACCATTTTTATCTCTTATATCAGACAAGGAGTGAACTTTCCCGTCTACTCCTGGCAATCTAAAATCTTTGGCAGGCTCTCCAAAATCACAAATTGGTGGTATTTTAGCCATTATTTTTCTCCATTGAACGTTTTTTTGCCTCAAGTGCAACCTCACGAATATCACTTATATTTTTGCCATAAACTTCTTGATTTTCTACCGAACCATTTCCAAAGACTGCAGACCCAGCTACTAAAACATCGGCTCCAGCTGCTACCACAAACGGCGCCGTCTCAAGTGTCACACCACCATCAATTTGAATATAAATATCCCTATCCTCCACAATCCTCTTCAGTTTTTCTATCTTAGGAATTTGGGATTTAAGAAATTTTTGTCCCCCAAAACCCGGATTGACCGTCATTACACAAACTAAATCTACTATGTCGAGTAAAGATTCAAGCTGTTCCGGGTTTGTTGAAGGGTTTAGGGCAACCCCAGCTTTTATACCCATTTCTCTAATTGCTTGCAAAGTGCGATAAACGTGGGTGCTAGCCTCGAAATGCACGGTTATTATATCTGCGCCAGAGTCTACAAAGCTCTTAAGGTAGCAATCGACTGGTGAGATCATTAAATGAACATCCATAACAGTTTTAATATGTGGTCTAATCGCTTTGCAAAGCTCAGGCCCAAAGGTTATGTTTGGAACAAAATGACCATCCATTACATCAACATGAACCCAATCACACCCTTGTGCTTCAATCGCCTCACACTCTCTACCAAAATTTGCAAAGTCTGCCGCCAAAAGCGAGGGTGCGATTTTTATATCTCTATTAAAACGCATTTTTTTCCTTCCTAATTGTTACGCTAATTAAACATCTAAATCATCTTTTGAAAAGTTTAAAAATATTGTACACTTTAATTTTAATTGAATTTAGGGATTCAGATGAACCAGAATAATCAACAAGATAGTAGAATTGTTATAATTAATAGTACTGGGAATGAGAAGGTAATGCAATTTGCTTCAGAGAAAGTTAAAAAACCAGTAACGGAAGAAGTCACAATACGTCACAAAGCTATCGGATTAAATTTCATAGATATCTATCATAGAAGTGGGTTATACCCGTTGCCCTTGCCAAGCAAGCTTGGTCTCGAAGCGTCTGGTGTAATTGAAGAGGTTGGTCCTGGGGTATCTCATTTAGCGGTAGGTGATAGAGTAGTTTATGCGTCTATGCCCCTTGGCGCATATTGCGATGTTAGAACCATGAAGGCCGATCAAATCTGCCGTCTACCAAAAGATATTTCCTTTGATGGTGGAGCTGCAATTATGCTCAAAGGTTTGACCGTAGAGTATTTATTTCACAGAACTACAAAAATCCAACAGGGTGATACAATATTATTTCACGCCGCAGCTGGAGGTGTTGGTTTAATAGCCTGCCAATGGGCAAGGTCTCTCGGTGTAAATTTAATTGCTACTGCAGGATCAGACGAAAAATGCGCACTGGCACTAAAATATGGTGCAACACATGCAATAAATTACAAGAATGATAACTTTGTAGAGGTTGTAAAAAGCTTAACAAATTCTACTGGTGTTGATGTAGTGATGGATTCAGTTGGTAGAGACACGTTTGAAGGATCATTGGATTGTCTTAAACCGCTTGGAATGATGATCTCTTTTGGTAACGCATCAGGTAAAGTGCCGCCGTTTGATATCGGGAGACTTCAGGCAAAGGGGTCACTAAAAATTACTCGCCCAACTTTGTTCAACCCTCACCTCTTAAGTCGAAAAAATTGCAAAGAAATGGCAGAACATCTTTTCAAGAAAATTCAAAATAAAGAGATTCAGATCAATATTGGAGAAAAATATTTGTTTGAAGAAATCGCTGATGCCCATAAATCTATGGAGTTGCGCAAAACAATCGGCTCTAGCATTATAACTTTATAAATTTACTCGATGTTCAAATTGACCTACTATGCCAGGCCTCACTGAGAAAACAGACCCAGATAAAGGTTTTTCTTTAAGCACTTCATCGCTAAGACCTTCACGAGCCGTTGTAAAAAATAATGTACGCAAATCTAATGCTCCGAATGAAGGACATGTTACTAGTGGTGCTTTAGAATAAATTGTGTCTACATGTCGCGCATCAAGATCGTACTTTGCGATTTTTGAGGATCCCCACTGTGCATTCCATAAATTGCCCTGAGAATCAATTACTGAGCCATCCGGGCTTAAGTTCTCTATTTCTAGATCAACAAAAACCTTCGGATCACT
>MDTB01024940.1_pt1 | contig 25755 bp, 28 predicted proteins | sample 811161 | NCBI WGS metagenome assembly MDTB01 (sample SAMN05326650, study PRJNA326480) | marine metagenome | isolation source: seawater | place: Mediterranean Sea | collected 2009
AGATCTGGTGTTGCAATAAAAAGTTTTGAAGGTGGTCAAATGCCACTATATAGAAGATTGCCTAAAAGAGGATTCAAGTCAATTTTTCCTAATAATACAGCAGTAATAAATTTATCTACTTTACAAATGTATCATGATAACAAAAAAATTGACTTTAATAATCCAATAAATTTAAAATTATTAATAGAAAAAAAAATAATTAATAAAAAATTTCTTAAATTAAAGTTATTAGGAAAAGGTGAAATTAAAAATAAAATTAATATTACTGTAAACTTCGTTTCTAAAAATGCTCAACAAAAAATTGAAAAAAGTGGCGGTAGTCTCAACGTTGTAAAAAAATAGAATATTATGTCTAATGAAAATTTACAAAGTGGTGCCTTTTCTCAAGCATCTGATTTAAAGAATAGAATATTTTTCACAATTTTAATACTAATGATTTATAGGCTTGGAACATATGTCCCTTTAGCTGGAATTGATCCTTTTGCTTTAAAAGAGATTATGGCTGATAGTCAAAAAGGATTACTAGGAATGTTCAACATGTTCTCAGGCGGTGCAGTAACAAGAATGGCAATATTTGCTCTTGGAATTATGCCTTATATTTCATCTTCTATAATAATTCAGTTATTAACTGGTGTTTCAGATTATTTTAAAAGTTTAAAGGACCAAGGTGAAGTTGGTAGAAAAAAAATAACACAACTAACTAGATATGGAACTGTACTTATTGCATGTTTACAAGGCTATGGTGTTTCTGTTGGGCTTGAAAATGCTGGTACAATCGTTTTAGAACCCGGGTTAAATTTTAGAATAATGACTACGATTTCTTTAGTAGCTGGAACAACTTTTTTAATGTGGTTAGGTGAACAAATTACATTAAGAGGAGTTGGAAATGGAATTTCTTTAATAATTTTTTCAGGTATTGTGGCTGAAATTCCAAGAGCCCTAGCTTCAACTTTTGAATTAGGTAGAACTGGAGCTCTATCTGCTACACTTATTATTTTGATTTTTATATTAGTTATATTTACAGTTTTATTTATTGTTTTTTTTGAAAGAGCAATGAGGAAGATTCTTATTAACTATCCAAAAAGACAAGTCGGTAATAAAGTATACGGTGGTGACTCATCTCATTTACCTTTAAAAATTAATACCGCTGGTGTTATACCTGCAATATTTGCTTCAGCTTTGCTTCTGTTACCTGTCACTATGTCAAATTTTGGTTTTGGCGACTCAGAGATGTTTTTACAAGTTTCCTCAATGTTTACTCAAGGACAACCTCTTTACATGCTTTTGTATGCTTCAGGAATTATTTTCTTTTCATTTTTTTATACTTCAATTGTATTTAACCCCAAAGAAACAGCTGAAAACTTAAGAAAATACGGTGGGTATGTTCCTGGCATTAGACCAGGGGATAGAACAGCCGAATATATTGAGTCAGTTTTAATTAAGTTAACAACTATTGGTTCAATTTATTTAACCTTTGTTTGTTTAATGCCTGAATTTTTAATTTCAAAGTACCCAATACCTTTTTATTTAGGTGGTACGTCTATTTTGATCGTTGTAGTTGTTGCTATGGATACTGTTACTCAAGTTCAAACTCGTTTAATGAGTTCCCAATATGAGTCTTTAATTAAAAAAACTAAATTTAATAAATAGAATATTAAGATGAATATTATTATTTTTGGACCTCCAGGAGCCGGAAAGGGAACCCAATCAAATTTTATTGTTGAGAAGTTTAATCTTTTTCAAATTTCAACAGGTAAAATTTTAAGAGAAGAAATAAAAAATAAAACAGAAACAGGTAAGAAAATTTCTAATTTAATGAGTTCTGGATCTTTAGTTGAAGATAAGGTTGTTAATAAATTAATTGAAGATATTGTATCTGATAAAAAATATATAAATGGTTTTATATTCGATGGGTATCCCAGGAACTTAGATCAAGCAAATAATTTAAATACTTTACTAAAAAAATATAATCAAAAAATAGATATTGTTTTGAAATTGTCTGTAAGTTTGGAAGTAGTAAAAAAAAGAATATTTGAAAGACAAACGATAGAAAATAGACCTGATGATAATGAGAATGTTGCAATAAAAAGATACAAAACCTATGAAAAATCAACTGAACCAGTGATAGAATACTATAAAAAATTGAATTTATTAAAGGTGATCGAAGGCGAGAGGTCAATTGATCAAATAAATAAAGAAATTAGCGATATAATTGCAATTATATAGAGTTGACTTTAAATATTTAGGCAATATAAATACGCATTTAGAACTTTAACTCATTTTAATATGGCTCCCATAGCAGGAATAAATATTCCACAAAATAAAATAGTCAGTATAGCCCTAACCTATATTCATGGCATCGGTTTACACTCTTCAGAAAAAATTTGTAAAAAACTTGATATTTCAAAAAATACGAGAGTAAACCAATTAACAGAAGATCAAGTTTTGAAAATAAGAGAATTTATAGATCAAAATCATAAAGTTGAAGGTGATCTCAGAAGAGAGACATCAGTTAACATTAAACGTTTAGTAGATTTAGTAACTTACAGAGGTACAAGACATAAAAAAAAATTGCCTGTCAGAGGTCAAAGAACACATTGTAATGCACGTACAAGAAAAGGTAAAGCGATTGCGATAGCAGGTAAGAAATTAACTCCTCTTAAAAAATAAAGTTATGGAAAAGAAAAACTTAAAAAACACAAAGAGTGCTAACTCAAAGAGTGAAGAAAAAAAAGATAAAGTTGTTACAAAAGAATCAAATTTTAAGAAAAAAAAGAAAGTTAAAAGAAATATAACTTCTGGAATAGCATACGTTTATTCAACTTTTAATAATACAATAATTTCTATTGCTGACGAAAGTGGAAACGTTATTTCTTGGTCGTCTGCTGGATCAAAAGGATTTAAAGGATCAAGAAAATCGACACCATATGCTGCTCAGGTTGCTGCTGATGATGCTGGCGGTAAGGCATACGAACAAGGTTTAAGAACTTTAACAGTTCGAGTTAAGGGGCCAGGTTCTGGAAGAGAGACAGCACTTAGATCACTTCAATCAAGAGGATTTAAAATTACCTCTATAAAAGATACTACACCAATGCCACATAATGGGGCAAGACCACCAAAAAAAAGGAGAGTATAAATGCAAACATCAAATAATATAATTGATAAAAATTGGAAAGCATTAATTAAACCTAATAAACTAGAAATCACTAGCAATGAGGACAAAACTATTGCAAAGGTTGTCGCCGAGCCTTTAGAAAAAGGATTTGGTCAAACTATAGGGAATTCACTTAGAAGAATATTACTTTCTTCTATTCAGGGAGCAGCAGTTACTGCTATTCAAATCGATGGTGTTCTACATGAATTTTCATCTATTAAAGGTGTTAGAGAAGACGTTACTGATATTGTTTTAAATGTAAAAAATCTTGCAATTAAATCAAACTCTAGTGGACCAAAAAAAATTATTCTTGATGTAAAAGGACCAAAAGAAGTTACTGCAAAAGAAATTACACTTCCTTCTGAAATAGAAATTTTAAATCCTGATCAAGTTATATGCAATCTAGATGAAAAAACTAATTTTCATATGGAATTAATTGTTAACACTGGTAAGGGCTATGTTTCCGCTATTAAAAATAAATCCGAGGATAATCCTTTAGGACTTATTTCCATCGATTCTTTGTTTAGTCCTGTTAAAAAAGTTTCTTTTTCAATTGAAAACACTAGAGCTGGTAGCTCTCTAGATTATGATAAATTATTAATGACAGTAGAAACTAATGGAACTGTTAACGCTGAAGATGCAATTGCTTACTCTGCAAGAATTTTTCAAGATCAATTGTCAATGTTTGTTAATTTTGAAGATCCAAAAGAAATTGTCAAAGAGGTAAAATCTACTGAACCAGAATTCAATAAAAATTTATTAAAACGAGTTGAAGAATTAGAGCTTTCTGTAAGATCTATGAATTGCTTAAAAAATGATAATATTATTTATATTGGAGATTTAGTTCAAAAAACTGAGCCTGAAATGTTAAGGACTCCCAATTTTGGTCGAAAATCTTTAAATGAGATTAAAGAAGTATTAAATACAATGTCTTTGTATTTGGGCATGGAAATACCTAATTGGCCTCCAGATAATATTGCTGAATTATCAAAAAAACTTGAGGAAAATATCTATTAAATGAGACATAAAATTGGATATCGAAAGTTAAATAAGACAGGCGAACACAGGAAAGCATTATTTAAAAACATGCTAAACTCTCTCATTAAATATGAGCAAATAATTACGACCTTGCCTAAAGCCAAAGAACTAAAACCCCAGATTGACAAAGTTATAACAATTGGAAAAAAAAATATTTTAAGTAATAAAAAAAGACTTTTTTCAAAATTACAGGACAAAAATTCCGTTACAAAAGTATTTAAGGAACTTTCTGCAAGGTACAGCAAAAGAAACGGAGGATATTCAAGAGTTTTAAAAGCTGGTTTTAGAACAGGTGATGATGCACCAATGGCTGTAATTGAATTAGTTGATAGAAATATTGAAGCAAAAAAAATTGATAAACCGAAAAAAATCATAAAAAAAGACGAAGAAAAAAAAGAAGCTTCTAAATTAGTAGCTAAATAATACTTTTAGATCTACATGCAAAAGTTTAAAGTAGATAAAGATTTTCATAATACTAGATTTGATAAATGGTTTAAAACCAATGTCATTTTGTTACCTCAATCTTTAATTCAAAAATTTATAAGAAAAAATAAGATTAAAGTTAATAAAAAAAAACCTAAAACATCTTACAGAATGCAATTAGGTGATATTGTTGAGGTATATGATATTTCAAAATTTAAAGAAAATAATCGTCCTAAAACAATTAAATATAAACCTTCGCACAATGAAATTAATAAATATGATGATTTTATTTTAGAGAATAATGATAATTTTCTAATAATAAACAAGCCATCTGGAATTGCAGTTCAATCTGGTACAAAATCATTTAAAAATATCATAGATATCTTAAAAGAGACAAAATATTTTGAAAATTCAAAGCCTTATATAGTTCATAGGTTGGACAAGGAAACATCAGGTGTATTAATTATTGCTAAAAACAGAGAGTACGCGCAATTATTTACATCTTTATTTAGAATTAGAAAGATACATAAAACTTATATTGCGATTACTCATGGATTAATTCCATTAAATGTTAAAACAATGAGAGATGATTTAGTTTATTATGAAAATAAAAAAAAAATTGTTCAAAAAGCTATTTCTAACATTAAAGTTTTAAAAAGATCAGATAAATTTTCTTTTGTAGAATTAAATCCTATTACAGGAAGAAAACACCAGTTAAGAAGACAACTATACAACATTGGAAATCCAATATTAGGAGACGATAAATACTTTATTCTTAAAAAAAGCAAAAAAGTCTATCAAAAAAATAAATCATTAATGTTACATGCTTATAAATTAAAATTTATTATAAATAATATAAAATATAATTTTAAAGCGAAATATGGTTTAAATTTTGAAAAATTTCTTGAATCAAATTTTAAATTTTAGATATATTTTTAATAAATATTTTTTTTAAATTTTCATTAACTTTTAAAAATGAATTAACTCCTTCATTTTTTAAAGAAGTAATTTTTTTATTATCCAAGCCGCAGGGCGCAATTTTTTTATAGTCTGATAAATTATTTTTTATATTTATTGAACAACCATGATAAGCTACCCATTTACTTATTTTAATTCCAATTGCAGCAATCTTTTTTTTGTTTACCCAAATACCAATATTTTTTCTGTCAGCATTTGATTTAATTTTATATTTTTTTAAAAATTGGATTATACTTTTCTCTAAAATTGAAACTAAATTTCTTATATCTTTTTTTTTTTTATTCAGATCAATCGCAAAATATACGATTTTTTGTCCAGGATTATGAAGCGTAATTTTTCCTCCCCTATTGGTTTTAATAATTTTAATTTTTTTATCTAAAATTTCTTTGTTTTGTGATCTAATACCAGCAGTATAAATAGTTGGATGCTCTAAAATCCACAATAAATCTCTTGCTTTTCCTATTTTAATTAATTCAACTCGCCTATTTAGAAATTTCATAGCTGTTTTATAGGGTATTCTTTGATTACTAATTTTTATTTCCATGTTCATTTAAATTGAAATTTATCACTATATGAACTATTAGTCTCAAAAAAACAATCAAAGGTTTTTATGAGTTTAGTTAAATCTATAGGTGAAAAAAAAGTTAATTTTGACTTTAATAAAGATTTTATCAACATTTTTACAGATAAAATTAAATCTGCTGACATAAAATTTATTAATCAAACTCTAAAAGATTTGCATCCATCCGATGTTGCAAATCTAATTGAAAATTTATCAAAAGATACAAGGGACAAATTAATTGAATTAGAAGCTTTTGATATAGATCCTGAGATTTTCATTGAAATTAATGAGTCTATCCAAATTGAAGTTCTTCAATTGCTTTCAAGTGAGTCAATTGCTAAAATTCTAAAAAGATTAGAGTCTGATAATTCAATAGCAATTTTAGAGAATCTTGACTCAGAAAAGAAGTTAAAAGTTTTAGATAAACTACCTCCAAAAGATAGGTTTTTACTTGAAGAGGGTCTTAGCTATCCTGAAGACTCTGCAGCAAGAATTATGCAAAGAGAATTTACGGCAGTACCAAGTAATTGGTCAGTTGGTCAAACTATTGACTATTTAAGAGAGAGCAAAGATTTGCCAGATGAATTTTTAGAAATTTTTGTAGTTGATAATGATTTTAAGCCAATTGGAACTGTTCCATCATCTAGAGTATTAAGAACTTCTAGAGATTCTAAAATGAATTCAATTATGAGAGAAATGCCAGTTTTAATTTCTGTCAATATGGACAAAGAAGAAGTTGGTCATACATTTGAAAATTATAATTTAATTTCAGCTGGTGTCGTTAATAAAAATAATAAACTTGTAGGAATGATCACAGCAGATGATGTTGTAACTGTTGTTCAAGAAGAAGCTGAAGAAGATGCCTTAAGATTAGCCGGTGTTGGAGATGAAGAAATTACAGATAGCGTGTTAGTGAAAACGAAAAGAAGATTCAATTGGTTACTATTAAATTTATTTACAGCGCTTTTGGCAACTTGGGTAATAAGTAAATTCGGTGCATCGATTGAACAAATGGTAGCTTTAGCTTTTTTGATGCCTATTGTAGCATCAATGGGAGGAAATGCTGGTATGCAAACATTAGCAGTCACCATTAGAGCTATTGCAACAAAAGAGCTTTCGTCAAGCAACTTTAGCAAAGTTGTTAGTAAAGAATTTTTTATTGGTATTTTAAATGGAATTATATTTGCAATAATAACTGCTATTATAGTTCAACTCTGGTTTAAAGAAATGGATCTTTCATTATTAATTGCAATATCTATGGTTTTAAATATGATTGTAGCTGGTCTATTTGGTATTTTAGTTCCCGTTTCACTTAAAAAATTAAACATAGATCCAGCCTTAGCTTCAAGTGTTTTTGTTACAACAATTACTGATGTAATAGGTTTTTTATCTTTTTTAGGAATAGGTTCTTATTTTTTCTTAAATTAAATATTATCAATCAATCGAATTTTTTTGATATAATAAGCAATAAATATATTAAATTTATTTTTGTAAGATGTTGTTTTTTTTAAATTTTTTAGGTTTAAACACTCTAAATAATCAATTTTATTAATACCAATTTTGCTCAACTTATTTCGAATTAATTGAAGATTAAAATTATTTTTTTTTATTCTTTTTATAAAACGTTTATGTTTAACCAGTATACTATAAACTTTTGATGCATCAGCTTTATTTTGAGAGTTCAATAATAAATTTCTAGATGATAATGCTAATCCAGATTTTTCCCTTATTGTTTTACACTCAACTACTTTAGTCGGAATTCTTCTTTTTTTAATATGTTCTTTGATGAGAAAAAGTTGTTGAAAATCTTTTTTCCCCAAATATATATACTTTGGTTTAATGATTTCTAAAAATCTATTAACTACTTCTAAAACTCCATTAAAATGAAATTTTCTATATTTTCCGCATAGAATGCGTATTAACTTATGTTTAAATATATTTTTTTTAGTATTAAACATAAAAATATCTTTATAAGTAGGTATAAATAAATAATTAATTTTAAGTTTTTTAAGTGCTGCGATGTCTTTTTTCAAATTAATGGGATAGGAAAAATAATCTTTTTTAGAGTTAAATTGTTTTGGATTTACATATATAGAGACTAAAACTTTACCTTTTTTTTGCTTGGCATTTTTAATTAAAGATTCATGACCTTTATGTAGGCCACCCATCGTGGGAACAAAAGATATGTTTTTTAAACCAGATATCTCATTGATAAGTGTATTTTTATTTTTAAATATTTTCATTTATCTAATGTAATGGTAATAATAAAATATTAGAATCATATGATAAAACAAGCAATTATTCCACTAGCAGGTTTAGGTACTAGAATGCTTCCCCTCACTAGTGTTATACCAAAAGAACTTTTACCTATTAATGGTAAACCAAATCTTGAGTATATTTTAGACGAATGTATAGAGGCGGGTATAAAGGAATTTTTTTTTATAATTTCTAATAAAAAACAAAATATTAAAAAATATTTTTTTAATGATAAATTTTATTCAGAAATTATTAAAAAAAAAAGAGATAAACGTATTTTGAAAGAATTTAAAAAAATTAAAAGATATAAAAAAATGATCAAATTCATTTATCAAAACTCACCAAAGGGAACAGGTGATGCTGTTTTGAAATGTAGAAAATTTATAAAGGATAAATATTTTTTGATGTTACTTCCAGACGATTTAATCATAAAAAAAAATTGCTCAATTGAAATGATAAAATTACACAAAAAAACTAAAGGTTCAATCATTGCTACAAAAAGGATTAAAAAAAGCACAGTATCACGGTGGGGTATTTTATCGGTAAAAGATAAAAAAAAAAATTACTTTCAAATAAAAGATGTCATAGAAAAGCCTACTATCAAAAAAGCACCATCAAATTTCGCCATAATTGGAAGATATATATTACCAAAAATGATTTTTAATGAAATTAAAAAAATAAAACCAGGACAAGGTGGGGAGGTGCATATAACAGATGCAATTAAAAATCTTATACATAAAAAAAATAAGTTTTATGGAAATATTTTTAAAGGTGAGTATTTAGATTGTGGAACAATGAATGGATATATAAAATCAGGAATTAAAATCTCAAAGGAAAAAAAATGAAATTATGCATGATAGGTACGGGTTATGTTGGGCTTGTTAGCGGCACTTGTTTTGCAGATCTTGGTAATCAAGTTGTATGTGTAGACAAAGATATCAACAAAATAAAAAAACTAAATCTAGGTATTTCTCCTATTTATGAACCTGGATTAGATGAATTAATAAAAAAAAATTTTACAGCTAAGAGACTTACTTTTACAACAAATATCAAAAAGGCTATTAACTCTTCATCTATTGTTTTTATTTGCGTAGGAACGCCAACAAAAAAAAAATCCCTTCAAGTGGACTTATCTTATGTTTATAACTGTACTAGACAAATTTTAAAAAATACTAACAAAAAAAAAATTATTGTCACTAAATCAACCGTACCTATAGGCACCGGTGATCAAATAGAAACAATTGTAAAGAAAAAGAAAAAATTATTTACAATAATATCAAACCCAGAGTTTCTTAGAGAAGGCGAGGCTATTAGAGACTTTAGGTACCCTGACAGAATTGTTATAGGCGCTAATGAAAAAAAAGTCTTTGAAGTAATGAGAAGACTTTATTTACCCCTCATAAACAAAGGTGCAAAATTTTTTACATCTTCAAGAAGAGGCGCTGAATTAATTAAATATGCTTCTAATGCTTTTTTAGCTACAAAAATTACATATATAAACGAATTAGCTAATTTATGCGAAAAATCTGGAGTTAATATTGAAGATATTTCTTTAGGCATGGGTTCTGATAATAGGATAGGTAGCAGATTTTTACGAGCAGGACCTGCTTACGGCGGTTCTTGTTTTCCAAAAGACACCAAAGGATTAGTATCGGCTGCAGATAAGTATAAAGTTAATTTATCAGTAGTGAAGTCAGTAATCAAATCCAATCAAAATAGAGTAAATTTACTTACAAAAAAGATACATAAACTCTTAGGATCGAATCTAAAAAATAAAAAAATTTCTTTTTTAGGAGTAACTTTTAAACCTAATACAGATGACATGAGAGACTCTTCAAGTTTAAAAATGATTCCTTATTTTTGTAAAAAAGGAGCAAAAGTTAATTATTACGATCCATCCGGCGAGAAAAAGGAATTCAAAAAACTTAAAAATTGTTTTTTTAAGCATGATATTAGAACTAATTGTTTTAATGCCGATCTTGTAATTTTATTAACGGAATGGGACGAGTTCAAAATAATAAATTTTAAAAAAATAGTAATGAATAATAAATTTAAAGTCTATGATTTAAGAAATTTATATAATCCTAAAGACATGAAAAAAAATAATATTAGATATTATTCAGTAGGAAGACCAAACATCATTTAAGTTCAAATATTGCATCAACTTCAACAGAAACACCTAACGGTAAACTGTTCGCGCTAACTGCAGCACGAGTATGTTCACCACTTGATTCAAAAACCTTTGAAATTATATCTGATGCTCCATTTATTACTTTTGGCTGATCAATGAAATCATCTGTAGAATTTACATAACCTGTTAATTTTACACATGATTTGATCCTGTCAAGGTTATTTTCACAAGCATTTTTAGCATGAGCAATTAAACTTAATCCACATCTTTTAGCAGCTTCATATCCTTGATCTAAAGTTAATTCCTTTCCTAACTTTCCTGTAATTAGTTTTGATTCTTGATCGATAGAAACTTGACCAGAAATAAATAGTAATTTTCCAATTATTTTTGTTGCAACATATGCTCCCACCGGAGGCTTTGGGCTTGGTAGTATTAAATTAAATTTTTTTAAATTATCTTCTACAGTCATTATGTATATTTCATTACTTTTTTTTAAAAGATTCGATTGTCTTATCTAATGTTTTATGTTTTTGGCTAAATTCTTTAAGTGAAAATTTTTTCTTATCTTTTTCTTTTTTAATACCGAGTGTTTGATCAATTGTTTTGTGTTTTTTGCTAAAGTCTTTGAGTTTATCTACACTTTTTCCAACAATATTACACTTTGGTTTTAATTTTTGTAAAGCTGTAAGACACTCATCTGAATAAGATGTACTATTTATTAACGACACAAAAATTATAATAAAAAATATTTTCATTTTTATTTCTTTTTTCTTTTTTTTTTACTTCTATCATATTCTTTTCTTTTTTCTATTAAAATCAAAGCATCTTCCATGTTAAGATCGTTTGGATCTTTTTCTTCAGGGATAGTAGCGTTTAAAGATTTATATTTAATGTAAGGCCCAAATTGACCTTTCATGACTCTCACTGGTTTTTTATCCTCTGGGTGTTCACCTAAATCTTTAATTAGAGAAGAGGAAATTCGTCCTGGTTTAGCTTCTTCGATCATTGTAATCGCTCTATTTAAACCGATTGTAAACAAGTCATCAATATTTTCTAATCTTGCTGATTTGTTCTCGCACTTTAAATAAGGACCGAATCTTCCTGAGTTTAAAGTAATGTCTTTTCCTGACGTTGGGTGTTTTCCTAAAATTCTTGGTAAAGAACACAAAAAATTTGCTTTTTCTAAATCAATTTCATCGATTTTTATCCCTTTGGGTATTGATACATTTTTAAAGTTATCATTATGCTTCTCCTTTTTCTTTTTTCTTTTTATTTTAGTTTCATTAATAATTTCAACTTCCTTTTCATATTGAAGATATGGACCGAATCTACCATTTTTAAGAAAAATATCTTTTCCCTGGAAATTTTTACCTATAAGCTTTGGTTCAGATAAATTAAATTGAGCAGCAGCCTTTGCTTTTGATAATGGCCTTGTAAATTTACAATCAGGGTAATTAGAACATCCGATAAAGGCACCTCCACGAAAACTATTTTTTAAACTTAATTCGCCAGTACTACATTGTTTACATTTTCTATCAATTTTATCATTTTCATTTCTATCAAAAATTAATGCCCCTAAACTTTCATTAAGAAGGTCTAAAACTTCACGTGTTCTTTTTTCTTTAACACTATCCACATTTTTATAAAAATCTTTCCAAAAATCTTCTAAGACTTTTACCCATTTGATTTTACCACTTGTTATTTCATCTAATTGATTTTCTAAGTTAGCAGTAAAATTATAATCAACGTATCTAGTAAATAATTTTTCCAGAAAAGCAGAAATTAATTTACCTCTATCAGTTGGGTAAAATCTTTTATTTATTAATTCTACATAATTACGAGTTGATAAAACTGAAATAATACTTGCGTAAGTTGATGGTCGTCCGATTCCCAATTCTTCCATTTTTTTTACAAGACTAGCCTCTGAAAATCTTGGGGGCGGATCAGTAAAGTGTTGTTCATCAATCAATTTAAGTATGTTAACTTCCTCACCAACTTTTACTTCAGGAAGTATATTTTTTTCATCTTCATCAGATTCCTGAAATTGATAAACTTTTAAAAACCCTTCGAATTTAATTACTGAGCCTGTAGTTCTAAAATTAATTTCTTGATTATCAGATGAAATTAAAATTGTATTTCTATCAAATATAGCAGGCTTCATTTGAGAGGAGAGGGCCCTGCTCCAAATTAATTCATATAATTTAAACTGATCAACATTTACATATTTCTTAATATCAGCAGGTTTTCTTTTAATATCAGTTGGTCGAATAGCTTCATGAGCCTCTTGTGCGTTTTTAGCTTTTTTACCAGTATAATTATTTGGTTTATCGGGTAAAAATTCATCACCATAGTTATCTTTAATATTTTTTCTAAAATCTTCGACAGCTTCCATTGAAATATTTGTTCCGTCAGTTCTCATATAAGTTATTAGACCTGTTGTTTCACCTTCTATTTCAATACCTTGGTATAATCTTTGAGCTATCTGCATAGTTCTGGAAGCTCCGAATCCAAATTTTCCAGATGCTGTTTGCTGTAAAGTAGATGTAGTAAATGGCGCTAAAGGATTTCTTTTAAAGTTTTTAGAATTAATATCCTTAATTTTAAACTTAGATTTGTTTATCTTATTAATTGCACTGGTAATTTCATTTTTATTTTTAAACGTAAACCTTTCTATCTTTTTATTGTCATATAATGAAAGTTTAGAAGTAATTTCCTTGTTTTCTAAGTTTGTAAAATTTGATGTTATGGTCCAGTACTCCTCTGGTTTAAATAACTCAATCTCATGCTCTCTTTCAGTAATTAATTTAAGAGCTACTGATTGAACTCTCCCGGCTGACTTTGATCCAGGTAGTTTAGTCCATAAGATAGGTGATATATTAAATCCAACCAGATAATCTAAAGCTCTTCTAGCAAGGTAAGCTTCAACTAATTGTATTTCAATTTCTCTTGGGTTTTTAATAGCCTCTAAGATTGCATTTTTTGTAATTTCGTTAAAAACAACTCTTTCTAGTTTTTTATCTTTAAGTAATTTTTTTGAATTTAAAACCTCCTTTACGTGCCAAGCAATTGCTTCTCCTTCACGATCAGGGTCAGTAGCTAAAATAATTTTATTTGATTCTTTTGCCGCATCTGTAATTTCCTTTAAATATTTTTTGGAAAAAGAGTCTATTTCCCATTCCATTTCAAAACTTTTATCGGGGTTAACAGAACCATTTTTTGATGGTAAATCTCTTACATGACCATAACTCGCTAAAACTAAATATTCTGTTCCAAGATATTTATTAATTGTTTTAGCTTTTGCAGGACTTTCTACTATAACTAAATTCATTATATATGCTTATTTTCAAATATAATGATATTTGTCAAATTTTTAAAAAAAAATGTCTAAAAGAGCAAGGAATTAGAACTTAATTTTATTTTCTGTTTTATTTTTTAATCTAATGATATTTTCTTTGTGGGCAAATATCATAATTATTACAACTATAAATAAATAGATATTAAGATTAAAATTATTAAAAATTAATGAATAAAAAAATACAATTATTGAAGCAAAGATAGAAGATAAGGAAGAATATCTAAAAATAAATAATAATAACAACCAAGTTAATCCAAAAACAATAAATAAGTTAATAGATAAGCCTAATATTATCCCAAGATATGTCGCAACTCCTTTCCCACCTTTAAATTTTAACCAAATTGGAAAAATATGTCCTAAAAGGCAAATTAAAGAGGCCAAATATATAAATTCATTAAAAAATTTAAAAGTAATAAATACTGATAAATAACCTTTTAAAACATCTAAAATTAAAGTTAAAAATGCAAGATTTTTTTTTCCAGTTCTTAAAACGTTAGTTGCTCCTATATTGCCTGATCCAATATTTCTAACATCTTTATTTAAAAAATATTTAGTAATTAGTAAACCAAAAGGTATAGATCCAAGGATATATGAGTATAAAGATACTACTAAAAAATCAAGATTCACAATTAACTAAATACTAACTCACCATTTAGAAAAGTCATTAAAATTTTACCTTGCAATTTTCTACCCTCAATAGCTGTATTCTTAGATTTTGATTTAAGTTTTTCAGCTTTTACCACCCATGGAGCATTTAAATCAAAAACACAAATGTCAGCATCAGAACCTTTTTTTAGTGTACCTTTATTAATCTTTAATATTTTTGCCGGGTTAATTGTTAATGTTTCAATTATCCTGGCCAAAGTTAAAGATTCGTTATGATACATTTCCAATGCAAGAGGAAGTAGAGTTTCAATTCCTATAGCACCAGTTGCTGCTTGAGCAAAAGGAAGCCTTTTACTTTCTTCATCCTCTGGCAAATGATCAGATACTATCACATCAATAAGTCCTTTTTTTATACCATCTACTAAAGCTGATCTATCTTCTTCAAACCTTAATGGAGGTGAAAGTTTTAAAAAAGTCTTAAAATCTCCAATATCATTCTCATTTAATGATAAATTATTTATAGACACTCCCACACTAAATTTTTTTCCACTTAACTTATTTTTTTTTATGACTTCTAGAGAATGTTTTGAGGAAATTTGATTTATATGGTATCTACATGGAAATTCACTTAATAGAGCAAGATCTCTCTCGATTATTATTTTTTCTGCTAAGTGAGAAATACCTCTTAATCCTAATCTATTAGAAATTTCTCCTTCATTAATACATCTATTTTTTGATAATTCTAAGTCTTCAGCATGTTGCATTATTAAAACTCCAATATCAGAAGCGTAATCCATTATTCTTGCCATAGTTTCAGTATTTTGAACTGTTTTTTTGACATCTGTAAATCCAACTATTCCTTTTGATGTTAGTAGTCCTAGTTCTGTCATTAATTTACCTTCCATTTGATTGGTCAAAGATGCACATGGATAGAGATTTACCAATGCTTTATCTCTTCCTCTTCTTGTTATAAAATCTACCATTGAAACATTATCTATTATTGGGTTCGTATTTGGCATAGTGACAATAGAAGTTACACCTCCTGCCACTGCAGCTTGACTCAAAGTTCTAAAATTTTCTTTATATTCAAATCCAGGTTCTCCAACAAAAGCTTTCATATCAACAATACCTGGAATAAGTATGTTATTTTCTAAATCATATACATCCGCATTTGAAGATGCATCTTTTCTTTTAATTTTGCTACCAATAGATTTGATCTTACCTTTTTCATTAATTATTACAGAACCCTTTTCATCCATTTTTTGAGAGGGATCAATTATTCTTGCGTTTATAAATATTTTTTCTTTCATTTATTTACAGTACATTTTTAAACATGCCATCCTAACTGCAACGCCTAATTCAACTTGTTCTTTAACTAAGCTTACATTTATATCGTCAGCCAATTTAGTATCTATTTCTACACCTCTATTCATTGGGCCAGGATGCATTATCAATGCATCTTTGCTCGCAAATTTTAATTTTTCTGGCGTTAATCCAAAATACTCATAATACTCTCTTTGGGATGGCAAAAATGATCCTTGCATTCTTTCATTTTGAAGTCTTAACATCATTACAATGTCACACGCATCAAGTCCTTTTTTCATATTTGTAAAAGCTTTTACTCCAAGTTTTTCAATTGATTTTGGCATTAAGGTTTTAGGAGCTATAACATTAACTTCAGCTCCAAGCATATTCATAAGATAAATATTTGATCTAGCAACTCTTGAATGTAAAATGTCACCACAGATTGCAATTTTTAAACCTTCTATTTTACCTTTTCTATTAATTATTGTTAAAGCATCCAGGAGTGCTTGAGTTGGATGTTCTCTTCTTCCATCACCAGCATTAATTACTGCACATTTAACTTTTTGAGATAAAAGATTCGGCGCGCCAGAGTCTTGGTGTCTTATAACAATAAGATCTGGGTGCATTGCATTTAGTGTCATTGCTGTGTCTATTAGTGTTTCTCCTTTTTTTAAAGCAGAATTATCCATATTCATTGTCATGACATCTGCGCCTAATCTTTTGCCAGCCAGATCAAAAGAGCTTTGTGTTCTTGTAGATGGTTCAAAAAAAAGATTAATTTGTGTTTTTCCTCTTAATGTATCGAGTTTTTTTGAATTACTTCTATTAAGTTTAATAAAAGATTTTGCTTCGTTAAGAATATCTTTAGCTTCAGAAATTGAAAGATTTTGAATACCTAATAGGTGTTTTGGAGCATTTCTAACAGCTGAAGTTTTTTTTATTTCTGCCATTAAAATCAACTCTATAGGCTTTTTATATAATCATATCAAGTGTTTTCTTTACTTAAATAATCTAGAGCTCCTTGAAGAATAAATTGAGCTGAGTTTTGGTCTAATTTTTCTACTTTTTGGCTGGAATTAGCGTTTAAACTAGATGATAATTTAAATGCCCCACTGCTAGACAGTCTTTCATCCCACATTGTGATATTTTTAGTAATATCTTTTGATAGATTAATAGCAAGATCTTTGGCTGATTGTGATGACCTGCTTGGAGACCCGTCTAAATTTATAGGATTACCAATTATAATTCCCTTAATATCATTTTCTTTAATAATTTTTTTAATTTCATTCAAAAAATTTGAGTATTTGTCTTTAATTAGTGTTGTATAAGGAGTAGCGATAATTTTATTTTCATCACTTATTGCTATACCAATTCGTTTTTTTCCAGGGTCAATACCCATTAACCTTGATTTTTTCTTCAGTTTTTTCTTAAATTCTTCAATATCAAGCATATTTTTTTATATTATATGATATTAATTTCTAGTAAAATTAAATTATTTCACAAATGTCCATAGATAAAGATAAAATTAAAAATATCAGCAAACTAGCTAGAATATCTGTTGATGACAAGAAAACCGATGATTTGGCTGAAGACCTTTCATCAATTTTTAAATTTATTGAACAACTAAATGAACTGAATACAGAAAAAGTTGAACCTCTTTCATCAATTTTAAATGAACCTTTAAGGTTAAGAAAAGATGCAATTAAAGATGGAAAAATAAGAGAAAAAATTTTAGAAAATTCACCTCAAAAAAATGAAGAATTTTTTGTTGTGCCAAAAGTTATAGAATAATGTCAGAAATTACAAAAAAAAATTTAAGTGAATTAGTAAATTTAATAAGAAATAAAAAATTAAGTTCAGAAGAAGTTACTGAGTCATTTATTAAAAATATAAACAATGATAAAAAATTAAATTCTTTTATTACGATTTGTTCAGACCAGGCTTTAAAAAATGCTAAAAATTTTGATAAAAAACCAAATTTAAAAGCTCTATTACCCGGAATCCCTATTGCAGTTAAAGATTTATTTTGTACTCAAGGGATCAAAACAACAGCTGGAAGCAAAATGTTAGAGAACTTTGTTCCAAACTATGAGTCTACAATTACAAAAAATTTATGGAATGAGGGTGCTTTTTTATTAGGAAAATTAAATTGTGATGAGTATGCAATGGGATCTTCAAATGAAACTAGCTATTATGGTAACGTCATAAATCCTGTAGCAAATAATACTGTCCCAGGAGGGTCTTCTGGAGGATCTGCAAGCGCCTTAGCTGCCAATTTAACTCCATCAACTATAGGAACCGATACAGGTGGTTCTATTAGACAACCTGCCTCATTTACTGGCACGGTAGGACTTAAACCCACTTATGGATTATGTTCTAGATGGGGGATAGTGGCTTTCGCTTCATCATTAGATCAGGCTGGACCAATGACCAAGACAGTAGAAGATTGTGCTTTGATGTTAGAAGCAATGGCAGGTTTTGATGATAAAGACTCAACATCAATTAACAAAAAAAAAGAAAACTATTCAAAAAAATTAACTGATAATATCAAAGGTTTGAAAATTGGTATTCCTAAAGAATATAGAGTTGAAGGAATGCCAGAAGAAATAGATAAACTTTGGGAAAATGGAAAAAAAATTTTAAAAGAGTCTGGTGCAGAGATTATTGATATATCTTTACCAAACACTAAGTATGCTTTACCTACTTATTATATTGTAGCACCTGCAGAGGCTTCCTCAAATTTGGCTAGGTATGACGGAGTAAAATATGGTTTTAGGTCATCTAAAGGAAATAATTTAATTGAAATGTACGAAAATACTAGATCTGAGGGATTTGGAGATGAAGTGAAACGAAGAATTTTAATTGGAACTTATGTATTATCATCTGGTTATTACGATGCTTATTATATTAAAGCGCAAAAAGTTAGACAACTAATCAAAAATGATTTTGATGAATCATTCAAAAAAGTAGATGCTATACTTACTCCATCTACGCCAAGTGCTGCTTTTAAAATAGGTGAGAAAAAAAATGATCCAATATCAATGTATTTAAACGATATATTCACTGTTCCGGTAAATTTAGCTGGAATTCCTGCTATATCTATTCCAGCAGGGACAGACAATAATAGTTATCCTCTCGGTCTTCAATTGATAGGTAAAGCTTTAGATGAACAAAAACTTTTAAACATTGCTTTTGCAGCTGAAAAAAAAATAAACTTCAAACAAAATCTCAATAGATGGTGGGAAAAATAATGGACAAAGAAAACGGAAAATATCTCATAAGTGGTGAAAAATATAAATGGGAAGTAGTTATTGGGCTTGAAGTGCATGCTCAGGTTACTTCTAATTCAAAACTTTTTTCTGGCTCCTCTACCAAGTTTGGTGCTGAACCTAACACCCAAGTTAGTTTAGTTGACTCTGCTTTTCCTGGAATGCTTCCTGTTATAAATGAGTATTGCGTTCTACAAGCGATTAAAACAGGTTTAGGTTTAAATGCAAAGATTAATTCTTATTCAGTTTTTGATAGAAAAAATTATTTTTATGCTGATCTACCTCAAGGCTATCAAATTTCACAATACAAAAACCCTATAGTAGGTGAGGGTAAAATCACTATTGATTTGCCTGACGGCTCTAAAACTATTGGAATAGAAAGGCTACATTTAGAACAAGATGCTGGCAAAAGTATACATGATTTAGATCCAGTTAACACCTACGTTGATTTAAATAGATCAGGCGTAGCACTAATGGAAATAGTAAGTAAGCCTGATTTAAGATCACCAGATGAAGTAAATGCCTATATAAAAAAACTTAGGTCTATTATGAGATATTTGGGAACGTGTGATGGTAATATGCAAGAGGGATCTTTAAGAGCAGATGTAAATGTTTCTGTAAGAAAAGATGGTGATAAAAAACTTGGTACGAGATGCGAAATAAAAAATGTTAATTCAATTAAATTCATGCAAATGGCTATTGTTTATGAAGCACAAAGACAAGTAGGATTATTAGAATCAGGAAAATTAATTAATCAAGAAACAAGATTATTTGACACCAAAAAAAATGAAACAAGATCTATGCGATCAAAAGAAGATGCTCATGATTACAGATATTTTCCTGATCCTGATCTACTTCCACTAAATCTTGATAAAGGACTTATTGAAGATATTAAAAAGAATTTGCCTGAATTACCTGATCAAAAAAAAGAAAGATTTATAAAAGAATACTCTTTATCAATATATGAAGCTAACGTTTTAGTTTCAGAAAAAGAAATATCAGATTATTTTGAGCAGGTAATTAAAACTTCAGATATTAAATTAGCAAAAAACTGGATTATGGGAGATCTTTTTGCTTCTTTAAATGATAAAAATATTTCTATTTCCCAATCACCTGTAACAGCAAAAAAAATGGCACAATTAATTGACTCAATTAGTTCAGGTGTTATTTCCGGGAGAACCGCTAAAGAAGTTTTTGAAATCATGCAGAAGACAGGGGATGAACCAAATAAAATTATTCAAAGCAAAGGATTACAACAAAAAAGTGATCCGAAGGAATTAGAAGGTATCGTAAATCAAATAATTAACGACAATAAAGAGAAAGTAGAACAGTATAAATCCGGTAAAGACAAATTGTTTGGTTTCTTTGTTGGTTTAGCAATGAAGCTCTCAGGAGGTAAAGCTAATCCTAAATTAGTTAATGAAATACTTAAGAAAAAATTAAAATAATAATGGGCAAAGATCTTGAAATAAGTAATGATATACAAAATTATATTCAGGACTTAAGCAAACCTCTGCACCCAATTCAAACAGAGATAATCTCCTACAATGAAAGTTTAGGAGATATTAAAAGAATGCAAATTTCAATTTCTCAGTGCCATTTTTTAGAAATAATTACCAAAATATCAAATGCGAAAAAAATTTTAGAGATAGGAACATTCACCGGACTTAGCACTTTATCAATGTCATTAGCTTTGCCTGATGATGGTTTACTTATAGCATTAGACAAGAACAAAGAAACAAATTTTAAAGCACTAAATTTTTTTAAAAAAGCAAAACAAGATAAGAAAATTAAAACAATAGTAAAACCAGCCTTGGATGCACTAAAAGACTTGAAAAAAGATAAATCAATATTTGATATTGTCTTTATAGACGCCGATAAAGAAAACTATAAAAATTATTATGACAGCACAATTTCAATGGTCAAAAAATTTGGTTTAATCATTATAGACAATGTTTTATGGCACGGAGAGGTAGCTGATAAAAAAAACAATGAAAAGTTAACTAAAATTTTGAGAGAATTTAATCAATACGTTAAAAACGATAAAAGAATTGATCAAATAATTATTCCTCTTGGAGATGGTCTTACAGTTTGTAGGAAATTATAATGTTTATTATTATAGGATTTTATAAATTTAAAAATTTAAAATTTTTAAAGAAAAATAAGTTTATTCTTCAAAAAATATTTCTAGAAAACAATGTTAGAGGAACTCTAATTATTTCTAAAGAAGGCCTTAACGGGACTATTTCGGGCAAATCTAAGAATATTTTTTTAATTTATAATAAAATTAAAACTTTGTTTAATTTTAAAAATTTTGATAGTGAAAATTTATCAAAAAATAAGTTTCAACCATTTCATAAAGCAAAAATTAAAATAAAAAAAGAGGTAGTCCCTTTAGGCTTTAATATTTTGTCTAAAATTAAGAAAAAAAATCATATTGAGCCAAATAAATGGAATAATTTTATTAAAAATAAAGATACCACTATCTTAGATGTTAGAAAGCCGTTTGAGTATGAAGTTGGAAGTTTTAAAAAAGCTATTAATCCTAAAATTAGTAATTTTAGAGATTTTCCAAAATATTTGAGTAAGCTAGATAAAAATAAACCATTAGCTATGTTTTGCACTGGAGGAATAAGGTGTGAAAAAGCTTCTGTTTATTTAAACCAAAAAGGATTTAAAAATATTTTTCAACTAAAAGGTGGAATTTTAAATTATTTAAAAAAGATAAAAAAGAAACACAGTCTTTGGAATGGCGAGTGTTTTGTTTTTGATAATAGAGTGTCAGTAAAGCATGAACTAGCATTAGGATCATATATTGTGTGTAGTGGTTGTAGAAAACCAGTTTCTAAAAAAAATAAAAAGACCATTCAGTATGAAGAGGGCGTTTCGTGCCCTAGATGTTTTGACACACTTACTAATAGCCAGAAAACTAGATTTAGAATGAGGCAAAAGCAGATTAACCTTGCTAAAAAAGCTGGAAAAAAGCATATATTCCAAAGGGAATTTTAATATTTATGGATTTAACTAAAGGATCAATTTGGCAATTGTTGAGAAAAGTGACTATACCTGCAAGCACCGGTTCTCTTTTTCAAACTTTTTATAATCTTGTTGATACTTATTTTGCAGGAAGAATTTCTCCGGAAGCCTTAGCAGCTATAGCAAAGTCCTGGCCAATATATTTTATAGCTATAGCGGTAGCTGTTGGTATAGGTGCTGGCACAACTGCACTTATTAGTAATGCTATTGGAGCCAAAGAAGATAAGAAAGCATCAATGTATGTTGCCCAGTCTATTGTTTTTGCTATAGCGATTTCAATTTTAGTTACTATATTCGGTTTAAATTTTTCAGATGAACTTTTAAGAATTATGGGTTCTAGTGAACAAAGTATAATTTTAACTCAAGAATATCTAGATATAATATTCTACGGTACAATAATAGTTTTAGTTCAATTGTCCTTAAATGGAACTCTTAATGCACAAGGTGATACAAGAAGTTATAGAAATGTTTTAATTTTCACATTTTTTTTAAATATTTTTCTTAATCCACTTTTTATTTTTGGCTATGGCTTTATACCAGCTTTTGGAATAGCAGGTCTAGCTATAGCTACTTTAGTCTCACAGTGCGTTGGGTTAATTTATTTAGCTAATAAAGTTTATTGCTGTAAACTTAAAAAATATTTGCATTTAGAATGTTACAAACCAAAAATAGATTATATCGGAACACTTTTTAAGCAATCAGTTCCAATTATGTTTACTATGCTTATGATTATGTTTGGTGTATTTAATATTTTTTACTTTGTTGGTCAGTTTGGCGAACTAGCAACGGCAGGTTATGGCACTGCAGTGAGAATAGAGCAAGTTTTATTGTTGCCTGTTATTGGACTAAATACTGCTGTGTTGTCAATAGCGGGTCAAAATTTTGGTGCTAAAATGAATTTTAGAGTTAAGGAAGTGTATGGAAAAGCTTTATTATTTGGTTCAGGATTTATGGTTTTAGCGGGTGTTTTTATCTATCTTACATCAGAATTGATAATATCTTTATTTACAAATGATCCACAGGTAATTCAAAGTGGAACTCTTTATTTGCAGGTTGCTGCATTGATTGGCCCAGTCTATCCTGTTTTTTTTATAACTTCTGCACTTTTTCAAGCTCTTAAAAGACCAACATATAGTCTTTACATGACTATTCTTAGACTTACTCTAATACCATTTTTGTCTTTATGGTATGTAATTAATATAAAAAATGGAGAATACCAGGATATTTTTTATACTATTATGATAACGAACTGGATGATGGGACTTGTTGTTTTAACATTTGTACCATTTTTTCTTATGAAGGTTTTTAAAATATCTTTTAGAAAATTACTTATATTCTAATTTATTTTCTAATTTTCTTACAAAATAAGAGACTATTAAAATCAAAATTAGATATTCTAAAATTAAAAAAGTGTAAATTTCTAAGGGTCTATAGGTAGTAGTAACAAGTTCGTTGGCTTTTCTTGTTAAATCGGCTATGCCGATAATCGATACAAGGGAGGACATCTTTAAAACATATACAAACTGATTACCCATAGCTGGTAATACAACTTTAATAGCTTGTGGTAAAATTACTAATCTCATCTTTTTCCAAAAACTCATCCCAAGCGATTCTGAAACCTCATGCTGTCCTTTGTTTATGGAATTTATGCCAGCTCTAAAAATTTCTGCTTGAAAAGCGCTCTCACTAATTGTAAGTGCAATAATACCCGAAACGAATGGAGAGAAACTTAGGCCTAACATTATTGGTAAACCGTAATAAATCCAAAGTATTAAAACCAATAACGGTATTGCCCTCACAATTTCTACATATGTAATATTCGCATAAGTTAAAAACTTATTTTTTGATAATGTAGGCAAAGCAACGACTAAACCAATAATCATTGCAATAACTATTGAAATGACTGAAATATAGATTGTTGTTGTTATTCCACTAATTAGAAATTTTAAATTAGTTAAACCCTCAATATTGTCGGGATTTAGTATGTACCAGCCCCATTCATAATTTGAACTACATCCTTGTAATGTTAAAAATAGAATAGTGTATTTTAAAAACTTCACTATTTAATTATATTTCTTATTCGATGTTATTTAAACTTAATTATAAACTTTTAAGATTATATTTGGATAATAAAGTTGTAAAAAAGCCTGAAGTTTGCTTATCTTTAATCCAATTACTTACGTAATTGTTCCACACTTTATCACCTTTTGGAACCATCATAGCTAAAAAGGCAGGGTTTTTTTCTCCGTCAGGCACTATTGCCAATTGCGGGTATTTGATAATTAATTTGTTAGCCTCAGTTGAGCTAGTGATATTTCCGTCAGCTCTCCCTGCAAGAACCTCTTGAAAATCCCTTGCAGGAGCTTCAATGGATTTAAGTTTAGATTTTGGAAAAAATTCTTTAGCTTTTTCCTCTTGCGAAGTTCCTAGAGTTGTAGCTATAGTCACATTCTTATTGTTTAAAGATTCCCAAGTAGAAAACTTACTCAAATTTTTTTTTAATACTAATGGAACAGTACCATATTTATAATATGTAGCAGTGAAACCTGCAACTTCAGCTCTTTTGGGTGTCTTAGTTACACTTGTTGATATATCGTATCTGTCTGCAGTAATACCAGCTACTATTGTTTTCCATTCAGCTGGAACAAATTTTACATTAACACCTAAATCTTTTGCTAACTCTCTCATTACATCAATATCAAATCCTTTATATTTATTTGTTGCTGGATCTTTCATTGACATTGGATCCCAGTCACCTGTAGTACCAACTCTTAATTCATTATTTTTCTTGATTTTTTCTAATTTTGACTCTGCGTTTGCAGATGCCGTTAAGATTATTAAACTAATTATTACTAAAATTTTTTTCATTATTAATCTTACTTATTTTTTTTACTTAATCTAAACGCATATTGACCCAATTAATAACTTGACTATTGATAGATTTATGGATTATATAGAACAAAACAAGAACATTATGAAATTAACAATACCATTTTATTTACACAAAGTAGGAGCCGGTTTTCCATCACCAGCAACCGATTATATTGAAGACGATATTGATTTAAATTCGCACCTCATAACAAATGCTCCAGCAACATTTATAATAAGAGTTCAAGGTAGGTCAATGGTAAACGTAGGCATTTACGATGGAGATTTATTAGTAGTAGACAAAAGTATAGATCCAAGAAATTTTTCAACTGTAATAGCAAATGTTAATGAAGAACTTGTAGTAAAAACTTTAATTAAGGAAAAAGGAGTTAGCTATCTAACCTCAGGTTCAAAAAAAATATTAGATAAAATAAATATAGCAGAAAATCCAGAGATAATAATTTGGGGAGTAGTAACGTATGTCATACACAAACAACAATAAAAAAAACAAAGTAGCATTGATAGATTGCAATTCATTCTATGTCTCCTGTGAAAGATTATTTAATCCGAAGATAAATAACAAACCGGTTGTTGTCCTCTCAAATAACGATGGATGCGTTATATCGAGATCTATAGAATCCAAAAAGATTGGTATTAAAATGGGGGAACCTTATTTCAAAGTTAAAGAACTTGTTAAAAAAAATAAAGTTCATATTTTTTCATCGAACTATGCATTATATGGAGATATTTCCAGAAGAGTAATGAAAACTTTAA
>MDTB01190780.1_pt1 | contig 25748 bp, 30 predicted proteins | sample 811161 | NCBI WGS metagenome assembly MDTB01 (sample SAMN05326650, study PRJNA326480) | marine metagenome | isolation source: seawater | place: Mediterranean Sea | collected 2009
AAAGAAAATTTCAAGGTTTCAATTGTAGAAGAATTTGAAACTACAAAAGAGATTATTTCTACCATAAGAAACTATAGAAAAGAAAAAAATATTTCATTTAAAACACCTCTAGATTTATATTATTTACCAAATGGTGATAAATTAAAAAACATTGAGATAATTAAAAAGATTGCAATAATAGATGAACTTCAGGAATCAACTAAAGAAAAATTTGATATTTTTACAACATTCATAATTAAAAAATTTGAATTTTTTATTCCATTGAAAGAGGGTTTTGATAAGGTTGAGGAAATTAATAAGTTAAAGAAAGAATTGGTTTATAATAAAGGTTTTCTAGAATCTGTTGAAAACAAATTAAAAAATGAAAATTTTGTAAATAATGCACCAGAAATTATAATTGAAAAAGAAAAACAAAAAATTAAGGATGCAAAAAAGAAAATAGAATCTATAAATAAGTCTATTGCTGAGCTTAGTTAATTATGCAATAATAGTTATTCCCCCTTTTACTTTATCACCAATTTTTACTTTTAATTTTGAATCTCTAGCTAAAAAAAGATCAACCCTGGAACCAAACTTGATAAATCCAGAATCATCTCCTTGCTCAACATTCGTATTAACTTCTGCGTAGTTTACAATCCTTCTAGCTACTGCACCAGCTATCTGTCTATACATTACTTCACCAAATTTTTTATTTTCAATAACAACAGTAGTTCTCTCATTTTTGTCAGAAGATTTAGGGTGCCATGCTAAAAGATATTCACCCTTATGATATTTGCTATATATTATTCTGCCAGAGACAGGGTATCTATTTACATGAATATCTAAAGGAGATAAAAAAATAGAGATTTTAAGTCTAGTATTATTAAAAAACTCCAATTCATTAACTTTTTCAATGGATACAATTTTTCCATCTGCAGGACTTAATATTATTCCAGGATCTTTTAAAATATTTCTTTTAGGATTTCTAAAAAACCATAGGACAAATACAAAAAGTGTCAGTAATAAAATTTGTAAAATTAATTTTAGAGATGATAAATTATTAAACAATACTTCTAGTATTATAACATCTGCTGTAATAATAAGGAAAAATAATACTATTAGACTAAGGCCCTCTTTATGGAACATTATATTAAAGTTATAATCAAAGATATGTAAGAGACACCTAAAGCACTATCTAACCTGTCAAATAACCCCCCGTGTCCAGGCAATATACGCCCACTGTCTTTTACACTAGCCATTCTTTTTAGTTTAGACTGATAGATATCACCTAAAAGACCAAAAATTGGAATAAATATTCCTAGTAAAATTGTTTTCCAGTAAGGATAAACTTCTTGAAAATATTCAAATGAAAAGATGCTAAAAATCAAAGAGCAAAAAAAACCACCAATAAATCCCTCCCAAGTTTTATTTGGTGATACAATGATATTCATTTTATTTTTTCCAAAATAAGACCCAAAGAAGTAAGACATTGTATCACTTATCCATATTAAAATAAATATTAACAAAATTGGAAATGGAGTGTATGATTCAGAAAAATAAAAAGGTACTAACATTAGAGTGGCCATAGATAAAACAACATATACTTGGGGTATTGGGTAATTGTAGTTAGGATTATTTAATCTAATTTTGTTCCATAACAGGTGCGACTCATATGTAGCTAAAAGAGTTAAAATAAAAAATAAAAAAGTAAAACTTCTACTACTATAAATTATTGATCCTGATACTAAAGAGATATACACTACGCCTGTAATTAACCTAGGAAGAAAATTAGTCATCACTCAATATTAAATATATATCTTTCGCACTATTACCATATGTTAGAAAATTATCTTCATTATATTTATTCTTGACATTAATTGTTGTAATGTTTGAGGGAAAATTGCTTTTATATTTATTTTTTAGTTTTGTCATGCCTTCACTTACATCTGATACAAATTGATTAGATTTTGCTAAAATAATGACTACTGCGGGTAAATCTTCTATTCTATTTCCCTTAATTTGTTTGTTACAAATTAATATTCTACCAGTATTGGATAATAAGAACTCACACTCTGTAACCAAAGCTCTAACATTTTCATTGTCAATTTTTCTAATAGATCTTATTTTAAGATTTTTTGATAGATTATGATCAAGAGAGCAAACATTTTCTGGATCCCATTGGTTTTCGTCAATAATTTTTTCAAATATTTCTTTAGTTGAATTTTTTTCATCAATAAATATAAATCTCCCTCCAGATTCAGTAAAGTTTTTTGCAAAAATTAGTTCATGAGAATCATCTTTCTGGGCTATTGATTTTTCATCAGCTAATTGATTATTTTTTTTGCTTTTAAAAAAATCCCAAAATACCAAAATATCTATTTTTTAATTTTTTCTATTAACTCTTCTTTAGAGTATGGTCTTTCTCCAAGAATCTTAACTAGGTCTTCTTTAAAGATAACTTCCTTCTCTAGGAGTCTTGAAGCTAGAGCTGATAATTTAGATTTATTTTTTTTAAGTATATCACATGCTCTTTTATATTGCTTCTCAATAATCATAGATATTTCCTCATCAATTTTTTTTGCTGTTTCTTCAGAGTAAGGTTTTGTAAAATTATAATCAGTTTGACCACTAGAGTCATAGTATGTTATATTTCCAATCTTATCATTTAAACCATAAACAGAAACAATTGCTCTTGCCTGCTTCGTGACTTTTTCCAAGTCACTCAATGCTCCAGTTGATATTTTATTAAACATAATTTTTTCTGCAGCTCTACCGCCTAATGTTGCACACATCTCATCTAACATTTGTTCAGTTCTTACAATCATTCTTTCCTCTGGTAGATACCATGCAGCACCCAATGATTGTCCTCTTGGCACAATAGTGACCTTAACTAAGGGAGCAGCATGTTCTAAAAGCCAGCTTACTATTGCATGTCCAGCCTCATGGAATGCAATTGTATTCTTCTCTTCTTTTGTAATAATTTTATTTTTCTTTTCAAGTCCACCTACAATTCTATCTACGGCATCTAAAAAATCCTGTTTACCGACAGATTTTTTGTTATTTCTGGCAGCAATTAATGCAGCTTCATTACATACGTTTGCAATATCAGCTCCAGAAAAACCAGGTGTTTGCTTTGCTAAGAACTCCACATCTAGGGCTCTGCTTTTCTTAAGAGGTTTCAAATGTACTTTAAATATTTCCCTTCTTTCATTAAGATCAGGCAAATCAACAAAAATTTGCCTATCAAATCTACCAGCCCTCATTAAGGCCTTATCAAGTACATCTGCTCTATTTGTTGCAGCAACAACAATTACGTTAGTGTCAGTTCCAAATCCATCCATTTCAGTTAGCAACTGATTTAATGTATTCTCTCTCTCATCATTAGAGCCAGTTATATTACTCCTACCTCTTGCTCTACCAATTGCATCGATTTCATCGATAAAGATTATTGAGGGTGATTTGTCCTTAGCTTGTTTAAATAAATCTCTTACTCTTGAAGCACCAACTCCTACAAACATTTCAACAAAGTCAGATCCAGACAATGAAAAGAATGGAACCTTAGCTTCACCAGCAACTGCTTTTGCCAAAAGTGTTTTACCAGTACCTGGAGCACCAACTAACAAAGCTCCCTTTGGAATTTTTCCACCTAAAACAGTATATTTTTTGGGATTTTTAAGAAAATCAACTATTTCTTGAACTTCTTCTTTGGCTCCTTCTAAGCCAGCTACATCCTTAAATGTTACTTTAACTTCTGTATTTTGATCAAACAATTTAGCTTTTGACTTACCTATATTAAATATTTGTCCTCCAGCTCCTCCAGCTCCTCCTGACATCCTCCTCATTAAAAATATCCATATACCAATTATAATAATTATTGGAAGAAAGCCAAGTAAAACATCCAGCCATCTATTTTCCATTGTAATGAACTCAATAGAAAAATTCAGACCTTCCATATCTCTTATCTCTTGGAGTTTTGTTTCAAACAATTCAGGTGTTCCTATTTCAAACTGATAATGAGGTCCATTTATATTCTCTTGTCCTAAAAAGTTTTTAGATTTAACGCTTCGGTGAATATCCTTCTCAAGCGCATTTTCATTTAGTGTAATTCTTGCATACCTCTGATTGATAATTGCTACTTTCTCAATATCTCCATTTCTAAGATAATTTTCAAAAGATGAAATATCAGTTTGTTGTGTATTTTGGATACCACTATCTCCACCTAAAAGTCCAATACTTATAATAAAGAACACTATGGATGCATAGAACCAGTAAATATTAATTTTCGATTTATTATTTTTCTTATTAGCCATTAATTACGCTTTTAATTCAACATTAATAATTTTTGCATCACCCCATAAATTTTCTATATCATAGAACTCTCTTATATCTCTTTGGAAAATATGGACAACAACATCAACGTAGTCAATTAGAACCCATTCTTGATTTTCTACACCTTCCATACTAAACGGTTTTTCTTTCAGCTTCTTACTAACATTCTTTCTAATTGAGTTTGCTATTGCTGTAACATGTGTGTTGGATGTACCAGTACACAAAATGAAAAATTCACAGACAGTATTTGAAATTTTACTTAGATCCATAATGTTTACTTCTATTCCTTTCACGTCTTCGATACCAAATATTATTTCATTAATCAAATTTGTTTCCTCTAATTTAGATTTAATCATCTATATTTTTTTTCAAATTTATTACTTTTAACAACATGTCAACATCTAAGATAATCAAAGTTAATGCCACTAGGTCAACAAATGACAAAGTGAAGATGTTAATTAAATCAAAAAAAATTTTTAGCGGGGATATAATTGTTGCAAAATATCAGTACGGAGGGAGAGGACAATTTATGAACAAGTGGTATTCAAGTTATGGTAAAAACCTTCTTTGTTCTCTATTCTATAGGCCTTTAGATATGTCTGTAGATAGAAGATTTTGCATTAACCAAGCAGTAAGTCTTGCGGTATTGAAAACAATAAGAAAATTTAATAATGAAAAATGCTTAATTAAATGGCCCAACGACATTTTGTCAGTAAATAAAAAAATTGCTGGTATATTAATTGAGAATGCATTGAATTCAAATAAAGTAAATCATTCTATAATCGGAGTAGGTATAAATATTAACCAAGTATTTTTTAAAACTTTACCAAATGCAACTTCTATTAAAAAAATTTCAAATAAAAATATTATTGTTGGTAAAGTATTAGATGAGTTGATTGATAATTACAAATATTATTTAAATAGAATTAATGACATTAAATACATTAATGATAAGTACAATCAAAATATATTTGGTAAAGAAGGTTGTAGATTTATTATAAAGGGAAAAGAATACACTGGAAAAATAATTAGTATATCATATAATGGAATTGTAAAACTGAATACAGATTCAAAAGAAATTAAGAATTGCAATTCAAGAAAGATAAAAATACTTTATGATTAAATCCAATTTTCAGGATCCTCTCTCCATTTTTTTAATCTAGATATTTCATCATAATCAAGGTCACCATTAGATTCTATAATTTCAATTAAAGTATTATAATCTGCTAGTGAGTTAATAGCAACTTTTTTTTCAGTAAATTTTTTATTTGCAAAATCAAAATTATAAGAGAAAATTGATAGCATGCCCATTATATTAAAACCTTCAGATCTTAGAGCATTTATTGCATTTATACTACTCCTGCCAGTACTTATCAAATCCTCTATAACTACAACATTAGAGTTAGCCTTTATATTTCCTTCAATTTGATTCTTTAACCCGTGCCCTTTTGGTTCTGGTCTAACATATGAATATGGAACATTAAGTCTTTCAGATATTAGTGCTCCAATTGCAATTGCTCCTGTAGCTACTCCTGCTACAGATATATCATGACCATATTTATTTTTGATAATATTGCTCATACTATCAGCAATAAATACTCTAATTTTTGGATAAGAAAGAATTAATCTATTATCACAATAAATAGGTGATTTTATTCCACTAGTCCATGTGAAAGGATTTTTGGTATTTAATTTAATTGCATTAATTTGTGTAAGAAAATTTATTGTTTGCTCTGCAACTTTTTTGTCAAATACCATTATTACAAATGTATAAAGTTTTTTTCAACCAAAAGCCTCTGATTATTACAAACAAAATTCAAGATTTCTCCAATAATGAACCATTTCTTTTTATAAAGTATACTAGTGCTCAACAAATTATTAGAGCATTGAAATCATCAAAAAATAAAAAAGTATATATATATCATAAAAATATTGATAAATTATGGAAATCGTTTAAAAAAAAATTTCCTATTATAGAGGCTGCGGGAGGATTAGTTGAAAGAACTGATAATAAACTATTATTTATTTATAGAAATAATAAATGGGATCTTCCTAAGGGTGGTGTTGAAAAAAAGGAACTTATAATCGAGGCTGCTCAAAGAGAAGTGAAAGAAGAGACAGGAGTATCAGACTTAATAGTTCAAAAACAACTATCTGAGACATTTCATATTTTTAAAAAAGGTAAAAGATATAGACTAAAGAAAACATATTGGTTCAAGATGACAACATCATATATGGGGAAAACTGTGCCTCAAACTGAGGAAGGCATAAAAAAAACTGAATGGATACCAAAAGAAGAAATTGATGAAATATTAGACAATGCTTTTGAAAATATTAGAGTAATTGTTCTTGAAGTATTAAAAAGTGACACCCTTTGGAATAAATAATTTATAGTCACCATTATTTCTAATTAGATCACGCACAATACTACTGCTAATAAAAGAGTTTTCCGGAGATGTTAAAAAAAATATAGTCTCAATACCAGTCATTTTCCTATTGGTAAGAGCAATGCTTTTTTCAAACTCAAAATCTGCAGGATTTCTGAGACCTCTTATCATAAATTCAGTATTATTTTTTTTACAAAAATCAACAGTTAAACCATAATATGACTCAATTTTGATAATATCACTGTTGATAAATGTATTTTTTACAAATTCAACCCTTTTTTCTTTTGGAAACATATATTTTTTGTCAGTATTATTTCCAACTGCAATAATAATTTCATCAAAAACTTTCATTCCTCTTTTTATGATATCTACATGGCCAATTGTGATTGGATCAAATGAACCAGGAAAAACTGCTTTTTTCATAATTTAAATTTAAAAATAATTTAAAGAATAGATTCTATTTGTTTATTAATTAACTCTTTAACAGACAATCCAAAAGCTTCAATTTGCTGAGGAATAATACTCTGTTTTGTGAATCCAGGAATTGTATTTGTTTCAAGTAAATGAGGAATTCCATTGACAATTATGAATTCAGATCTAGTAAATCCTTTCAACTCAATATTATCATAGATTTTATTTATGTATTTATGTATTAAATTTTCCTCTTCATCTGAAATATTACCTGGGGTAATTTCTTTAGATTGTCCTAAATATTTAGCCCCATAATCAAAAAGTTCATTTTCACTTATAATCTCAGTAACTGGAAGAATAATTCTATTTCCATTTGTTTCAATTACTCCAACTGAAACTTCTTGACCAATAAGAAAATCCTCAATTAAAACTTGATCACTTTCCTTAAATGCAATTTTAATTTTTTCCTCAAGCTCATTAATATCATTGACCTTTGAGACTCCTATACTGCTTCCTCCATTATTTGGTTTAACCACACATGGTATATTAATTTTATTTTTAATCTTGGATAAATTTGAAAAAATTTTGTTGTTTAATAAAATTTGTTTTGACGAAGGTATATCAAGTTTATTTACAAACTCAATGTATCTTTTTTTATCAAAAGTTAAATCTGAAACAAAACTATTACAACCAGTTTGAGGGATATTCTTTTTTTCAAGGATATCAGCTAAATCACCATTTTCTCCAGGTTCCCCATGAATAATATTAAAAACTGCATCCAATTTAATTGTCTTGTCGTTAATAGTAAATGAGAAGTCATTGTAATTAAAGTCATATATTTTACTATTAAAGTTGACATATTTAGACTCTTTTGAAATGCAAATCTTAAATACATTTAAAGTGGGATTATCTTTAAGGTTATCATATATAAATTTTCCACTTTTGATAGAAACCTCATACTCAGAAGAAAATCCACCAAAAACAACAGCAATATTTTTCATATTATTTCAAATGTAAGTCATTATATCAAAAGACAATTATGTCTTAGTATATTTACATTAAATTATTGAAATGAAAATTTTGGATCTCTTTAGAAGTAACTCTTTGTCAAAGCAAATATTGTTGATGCTTGCAATATCTTTTTTTGTATTCTTTTTAGTCTATAATTATTTAAAAATATACACTAAACATAATAGCTATGTTGAGGTTCCTAATTTATCTGGAAAGAATCTTAATGAAGCAATCAGTATACTTAATAATAATAAATTAAGATATGAAGTTTTGGACTCATCTAAGTTTTTTATTAATATTCCTAGCTATTCTATTATATCTCAGATACCTGAAGAGTTTGAGTTAGTGAAAAAAAACAGGAAAATTTACTTGAATGTAAATCCTAAAAATTTTCAAAAAGTTTCTCTTCCAAATGTGATCCAAATAACAAAAAGAAATGCAGAATCAATTCTTACAGCACTTGGTTTTAAAGTTAAAGATTTCAGTTATGTTGATAATATTGGGAAAGATATGGTTTTAGATGTTCTTTATCAGGGTGAAAAGATATTACCTGGTCAAAAAATTCCAATGAATTCGGAAATTGATTTAATTCTTGGAAATGGGAATAGGTAATATGAAAGAGAAAGACTTTGAGCAAGACCTACATGAGCATTTTGCTTTTAAAATTGATTCTGGACAGGAACCCATAAGGATAGATAAATTTCTTATGAATAGAATTGAAAATGCAACAAGAAATAAAATACAGAAAGCTGCAAGAGTAGGATCAATTAGAGTTAATGATAAAATTGTTAAATCGAGCTATAAAGTAAAAAAGAATGATGAAATAAGAATTCTTTTTTCTCATCCTCCTTACGAAAATCTTTTAAATCCAGAAAATATACCTTTAGAAATCTTATATGAAGATGATTATATAATAGTCATTAACAAAGAAAGTGGCATGGTCGTTCACCCAGGTCATGGTAATTACAGTGGAACCCTTATAAATGCCCTATTGTATCACTTTGATAATCTTCCTAATAATTCATCAAATAGGCCAGGATTAGTTCATAGGATTGATAAAGACACATCAGGACTTCTTGTAATTGCAAAAACTGAAATATCAATGACATTGTTAGCTAAACAATTTTTTAAAAAAAGTGTCGATAGAGAATATTTTGCTTTAGTATGGGGAGACTTAAAAGATGATGAAGGTCAAATTAATGCTCCAATAGGAAGGAACCCAAAAAATAGACTACAAATGATTGTTTACGAGGATATTGATGGAGGAAAAGATGCAATCACTAATTATAAAGTAATTGAAAGGTTTGGTTATGTAACATTAGTTAGTTGCATACTTGAGACTGGAAGAACACATCAAATTAGAGTTCATATGAAGCATATAGGTCATACATTATTTAATGACAATAGATACGGTGGAGATAAAATTTTAAAAGGAACTGTCTACACAAAATATAAACAGTTCGTTGATAATTGTTTTAATCTTCTGCCAAGACAGGCACTTCATGCAAAGACAATCGGTTTTATTCATCCAAAAACAAATGAAAAAATATCATTTGATTCTAAAGTTCCTGAAGACATGGACTTAGTTATTAATAAATGGAGGCTTTATTCTAAACATAAAAATTTATAAATTTGAAAAAAAAAATGAAAATTCTTATCTCACCTGCTAAATCTTTAGATTTTGATAATAAAATTGAAAAAAGTATTAACTCTAAACCTATATTTGCTGATAAAGCTCAGAAGATTAATGATTTAATTAAAGAGTTATCTGTACCTGAACTCTCAGAACTTTTGAGCATTTCGCCTAAACTAAGCGAAATGAATTGGTTACGAAATCAAGACTTTCAAAAAAATAAATCCATTGAAAAAGAGGCATTATTTGCTTTTAATGGTGACGTTTATGAAGGAATAAATGCTGAAACAATCGAGACTTCAAGTTATAAAAAACTTCAAGAATCACTTAGAATCTTATCAGGTTTATATGGAATCTTAAAACCATTTGATAAGATAAAAGCATACAGGCTTGAGATGGGAACCAAAATATCTATTAATGGTTCAAAAAACTTATATGAATTTTGGAAACAAAATGTAACTAAATCCTTAATTGAGGAAATAAATGATGATGATCTAATAATTAACCTTGCGAGTAATGAATATTTTTCTGTAATTGATAAATCATTATTTAAAAATGATATAGTTACTCCTCAATTCAAGGATTTTAAAAATGGAAAACTTAAAATTATTTCATTTTATGCAAAAAAAGCAAGAGGATTGATGACTAGATTCTTAATTGATAATGATATAAAAACTATATCGGATATTGAAAATTTTAATTCTTCTGGGTACTCATTCAGTAAAGATGAAACAGTTAATAACTTAGAACCTGTTTTTATTAGATAATTATATAAGCTCTTTATTCAACATATCATTGATTTATTTGTAATTTTAAATCAATCAAAAGTTGATGTTAAAAAAAATATTTTTTTTTCTTTTTGTTATTCAGTTTAGTTTTTCTCAAGAAAGAGAGCTTATTCAAGGAAAGGTTATATACAGAAACATAAATGTTCCAGCTGCGAATGTTATTAATAATACCTCCCAGTCATCTACAATAACTAACGATGAAGGAGAGTTTCAGATATATGCTAAGCAAGGTGACGAAATAATCTTTTCCTCAGTCCAATATATTATTAGAACAGTAAGGATCAACGAAGAAATTTTAAAAAATAAAAGGATAATTGTTCAAATAAACCAAAGAGTAAGAGAACTAGATGAAGTTGTTATAACTCCTGATGATATTGATAAGTTTTTAGACTTAAAAGAAGAACAATTTAAAGGTTTTGATTATTTAGCCGATAAGTCAACTAAAATTGAAAATATTCTAACTGATAACAGGCAATTTGTTGACGGTCTTAATTTTGTAAATATTTTTAAACTTCTTTCCTCTTTAGTTGACTCTAAGTCAGAGGAGGAGAGACTCAGTATTCTTCCAAGCGAAGCACTCCCTCTTATTTTAGAAGAAAACTTTTTCTTAAATACTCTTGAATTAGAAATTTTTGAGGTAAATGATTTTTTATCTCTACTTGATCAAGATCAAGAAGTAAAGAAACTGATTATTCAAAAGAATCAATTTTTATTAATTGACTATTTATTAAATAAATCAGACACATACAAAGAACTAAAGGTTAAATGAGAAAATATATTTTTATTTTCTATTTAATTTCGTTTAATTCTTATTCACAAAGTGAAAATCAAAAGATAATTGAGGGAGTGGTATATAATAATGACTCTTATTCTATTGAAGGAATTCATGTAATAAATATAACATCTGATGAGGCTACTATTACAGATCCAGGTGGAAACTTCAAAATTTTTGTAAATATTAATGATGAGCTAATATTTTCAGGAATTCAATTTAAGAGGAAGAAAATAGTAATAGATCAAGAAATTTTTAATTCATTATCTCTATCCATTTTTCTAGAAGAATTTGTTAATGAGTTAGATGAAGTGATTATTAATTCCAGTAGATTATCTGGCAGCCTCTTAATTGATTTACAAAACTCTAGTATTTCAAAAAATATAAACTTTAATGATCTAGGTATCCCCGGATTTACAGGTATTCGAAAAGAAAATATCCCGTCTAATTCAGAATTAGTAATGGAAGTATTATTAGCACCTTTAGCTGGAGGCTTTAGCATCGATAGAATGTATAATTGGATATCGGGTTACTATAAAGAGAGGAGAAAAGATATAGAATTCACAAATGATTTTAATTTAATTGATAAAATCATAAAATTTTATGGTCTTAGATTTTTTATGGATGAATTTAAACTTGAGGAAAGTGCAATACATGATTTTGTAACATCTGCATATCATAATTTTCCGATTGAAGAAGACTATAAAATGGGTAATCATTCATTAGTAATAGAATATTTTAAAAAAAATTTTAAGAGGTTGAATTTATGATTAGTTTTGATATTATGATTTTATTTATAAGTGGTGCAGAATTAGTTTTTGTATTTTTTATTGTTTTACTAGTATTTGGTGCAGATAAAATTCCATCTATTGCAAAAGGACTTGCAAAAGGAATGACTCAAATTAGACAAGCTACAAATGAGATAAAAACAGAAATTTCTAAGAATACTGACATGAAAAACCCCGAGGAATCAATCACTAAAGATTTGAAAGATAGTGTAAGTGATATTAAAAAAGATTTTGATGATCTAAAAGATTCAATAAAAAGAGATCTAAATTAATCTAGAGATAGATAATCCATCTCTTAGTGGAAGAATTACAGTCTCAAATCTTTCATCTTTACTTAAAATGCTATTATATTTTTTTAAAGTATTTGTCTCTTGATCACCATTACTTTTCTTAACTACCTTTCCAGACCATAATACATTATCAGATATTATAATAGCATTAGGATTCAATTTCTTTGATATTATTTCAAAATATTTTAAATAATTTTCTTTGTCAGCATCAATAAAAATTAAATCAAAAGTTTCATGTAGATCCATTAAAATATCAATCGCATTTCCTGTAAGCTGAACAATTTTATCTCTATTACCACTTTCATCAAAGTATTTATTTTGAATATTAATAAGCTCTTCATTCCTGTCTATAGTGAAAATTTTCCCATCACATGGTAAACCTTCAGCAAGACACAAAGTTCCATATCCAGTGTAGGTTCCAATTTCAAGTATTTTTAGTGGTGACTTAATTTTAGATATTAAACTTAAGAATCTTCCTTGAATATGCCCACTTAACATCCTTGGTTGAAGAATCTTTTGGTGTGTCTCTTTATTAAGTCTTGATAAAATTTCTGGTTCTTTTTCAGAATTTTGTACAAGGTAATCAGCTATTTTCTCAGATATAAAATCCATTTATTTTTTTGGTCTTTGATAATCAAACCTATTTATCAGACTAGGTAATGCATATCCATCACAACCATTGACTGTAACTACATTTCCTTTATCTAATTGAAGAAAGCCTGAGTCACTTATTAGGTTCTCATCGAAATATAGCTCTTCAATAGATGCTACTACTAAAATTGTTCCATTTTCTTCAATATTATATTCATTAAGATATTTACAAACTAACTGAACTGGCGATCCTTTTACAAATGGGGCTTTACATCCTTGTTTATATTCTTGTACAAGATTAGTTTTATCAAATTCAGAAATTTCCTCTGGATATTTCGCGCTAGTATGATGAGCATCATCAATAATGTCTTTCACTATATGGTTTACTGTAAACAATTTTGTTTCCTTAATATTTTTAAATGTATTCCTTGGAACAGTTGTTGGCCTTAATATATAACCAAGCATTGCAGGATTACTACCTAGATGGGTAATTGAACTAAAGACAGCTACATTTTCAGACCCTACTTTTGAAATACTTCCAATAAGATTAGCTGATTTATAACCAGTACATGAATTTATTAGATTTATTCTGTAAAACTTCTGTAAATCATCAAAGTCTTTTTTAGATAAATGTTTCATTAATCAAAAGTATAAAGAAATCTTTTAAATTAGTGAAGCTTTTGAAATTAGCTTTAATGGTTTAAAGCACTATTTTGACATTATAAATTAGTATAATAGCGTTAAGTTAATTATAATATGACTTGCCATCAAATTATCAGTGAAAAATGAAATACTAAAATTATTTTGCACATAGCTATTAGCAAACTTTTATACATTTTATATATTTGATTAACTAATAAAGTTTAAAATGAAAAAAAGATATATTCTGCTTGTCCTAATTTTTATTTTTTCTTGTTCCGAACAAAATGGAGCTTTAGAGGGTTCTTGGATTCGAACAGGGACAATAAATTATCTTGCAGGTGAGCCTATTGACACTATTGCATTTAAAGGTATATTTTTTGAAGTGTACACCAAAGGATCATATTCACTCTTAATGAATGAAATTAAAACTGACTCTGTTTCCCTTGAAGAGACGGATAAGGGAAGTTCAGAAGCGGGGATGTATGCATTAGAAGATAATATGCTAAAAAAGAAAGTATATTATGGAACTGGTTGGATTGGAGAAGCCATTGATAAATGGAAAGATCCACTTAAAGACTACTTAGAGGTAGAGTTTGAAGTTGATTATGGAAATAATCATTTGACTAAATTAATCCGATTAGATTCAATAGGTAATGGCTTTGCAGAATATTACACGAGAGTTGAATAGTTTTTACTTAGCTGTAATAATATTTTAATACATTTTATATATTTACCCACTTGGGAGATTAACTCAGTTGGTTTAGAGTGTCGCCTTGACAGGGCGGAAGTCATTGGTTCGAATCCAATATCTCCTACAATGAAAAATAAAATTTTTTTAACTCCAATTATTTTTATTGGAGTTATTTTCCTCATCCTTGGGATCAGTTGGATTGTAGTTGATGAGCCATGGTTGCTCGACAGGGTTGCAAATGAAGAAAAACTAAATATGACTTTTGATCAATTATTTAATGAAGAAATTAATGATTCCTTGCCAAGCTATTTAAAGCAAATTTATCGCTTCTTTGGACTTTGGGCTTGTATAATCGGTATTTTTATTGTTTCTTTTGCTAGATTGAAATTTATTGAGATTAAAGCTTTCGCTAAAAGTTTACTAATATGTATGGCTATATTGGTTATCTCTTCTCAAATCTTTGGATATTTACTGATACCTAACTCACCATTCATTTATCTTGGATGGGGAAGTATTATCTTATTACTATTCTCATTTTGGTGCTACAAAAAATTATATTAGAAAGGAATATTATTTAAATCGACGTTACCCCCTGTAATAACAATTCCGATTTTTTTCCCAATAAATTGCTGTTTATTCGACAGAACACCAGCTAATGGAAGCGAACAAGAAGCTTCGCATATTATCTTAAGACGTTGCCAAATTAATTTCATTGAATCAATTATTTCATCTTCAGTTATCCTTAAGATTGTTTTTATTTCTTCTAGAATTATAGGAAAATTTTTATCTCCAAGCTGAGTTTTTAGACCGTCAGCAATAGTATTGGTGGTAATGTTTGTCTCAATAAAACCACTTTTTAAAGATCTATATGCATCATCAACCTCATAAGGTTCAGCTCCAATAACTGAGCAATTATTTCCAAAATATTTAGCTGCTAATGCGCTACCAGCTATTAGCCCACCTCCTCCTACGGGAACTAATATATGATCAAAGGAACCATACTGTTCAATAAGCTCTTTGCATGCAGTTCCTTGAGCTATTATTACATCTAAATTATTAGATGGATGGATAAAAGTAGCGCCTTTGGAATTTACTATTTTATTGGCAGCTTTCTCCCTTGCTATTAAATTTGGTTTACATTCAATTAACTCCCCTCCATATCCTTTAACAGCATCTTTTTTTGATTCAGGAGCATCTGAAGGCATTACTATATAAGCCTTTATACCAATTCTTTTTGCAGCAAGTGAAATAGCCTGAGCGTGATTTCCCGATGAGTGAGTAACAACACCATTGCTTTTTTGTTCTTTAGATAGTTTAAGTATAGCATTAATAGCACCTCTCATTTTAAATGCACCCATTTTCTGAAAATTTTCACACTTAAAATAGATTTCAGCTCCAGAAATTTCATTAAAATAATTTGATGTTAAAACAGGAGTATTGTGAATAAACGGCTTAATACGATCATGACAATCAATTAAATCTTGTTTTGTTACTTCCATTTTATATTGCAACCGATACTAGGTTTTTGTATCTCTTCATTTTTAATTCCATCTTTGAGACATTTAATGGCATTTTCCAAATCACTTCCATCAGATTTAATATTATTTCCTGGTCGTGAACTATCAAGTTGACCTCGATACACGAGTTTTAGATTAGAGTCATATAAATAAAAATCAGGAGTACAAGCAGCATCATAAGCTTTCGCTACTTCTTGAGTTTCATCATATAAATATGGAAAGTTAAAATTATTTTCAACAGCATTTAACTTCATTTTATCTGGGCTATCATCAGGATGATTGATTATATCATTACTCGATATTGAAATAAATCTAATCTCTGAACCATTATACTTTTTACCTAATTTGGTTAAAGTAGGATTTACATGTTTAACATATGGGCAGTGATTACAAATGAACATTATTAAAGTACCTTTTGAACCTTTGTTTTCTGATAATAAAAAAGTAGAATTAGAGGTCACATCTAGTAGACTAAAATCAGGCGCTTTACTTCCAAGCGATATCATGTTAGATGGAGTTCTTGCCATATTTACACTAATATAAAAATTTCCCTTCACAGGACATAACAATATTTATTAAATTGGTAAGTATTAACTTTACGTTTATTTATAATACTTAAATGAATAAATTAACAAAAAAAGAAAGATTTCAAGAAAGTGTTCTGTCAAGATTTAATGTATACAATAGTTTTTTTGCTACACTGCCATATAATAGTATATCTGTCGTTGGAAACCTTCTTCCAATTTTTACTGAATTTTGTAAAGAGGGATATGCAAAAAAATTAGACCCAGAGACTATAGTTGAAGATTTTTTTTTAAAGCATTGTGAAGACTATTCGAAGGAAGAAAAGGTATCCTTAATTTTTATGTTTATACAATATGTCGAAAGACAGGTGGTACTTTTCGATGCTACAGAAGACGCATCATTTGACAAAGTAAATAATGTTGACGGAGTAGGAACCCTAAGAAATCTTAAAGAATTAGTTGAATCTTTTAATAAGAAGAAAGAATTAAAAAAATACTTAAAATTAATTAAAATAAAACCTGTTTTAACTGCACATCCAACTCAGTTTTATCCAGGCTCAGTGCTTGGGATAATTACTGATCTTGCTGTTTCAATTGAAAAAAATGAATTAACTGAAATAAAAAATTTGCTAGCACAGCTTGGAAAAACCCCATTCTTTAAGCAAAAAAAGCCTACTCCTTATGATGAGGCAGTAAGTCTATCTTGGTATTTAGAAAATGTTTTTTATTACTCTGTTAGTAATATATTTAAATATGTTAAATCAAATATTTTTGATGATGAATTTGATCATTTTGATCTAATATCCATTGGATTTTGGCCAGGTGGTGATAGAGATGGAAATCCATATGTTACAACTGAGATTACTTCCAAAACCGCAAAAAAATTAAGAAGTGATATTATAAAAAACTACTACAGAGATATTAGAGTTTTAAGGAGGAAATTAACTTTTAAAAAAATTGAAGAAGTTATTGTTGAAATAGAAAACTCACTATGGATTAGTATTTATGAGACGAACAAAGAACCTAAAATTAAATTAGAAGTTTTAAAAGAAAAATTAAATTTTGTCAAAGAAACTTTAATAAAAGAGCATAAATCCTTATTTCTTGATGAACTTCAAGATCTCATTGATAGGGTTAATATTTTTGGTTATCATTTTGCTACACTAGATATCAGACAAGATTCAAATATTCATGCAGAGGTTTTTAAAGAGATTATAGAAATTTATTTTAAAAAAGAACTCACTGTGAAATATGAAAACTATAAAGAAGATAAAAAAATACAAAATCTTTCTTGTTTAAATAAGAGAATTAATTCAAAAAAATTTAGTAATGATCTTGCCAAATCTACAATTGAATCAATTGAATTAATAACTCAAATTCAAAAATCAAATGGACAAAAAGGGTGTCATAGATATATTATTAGTAACAACTATTCTGCAATTAATATTCTTGAAGTATTTACAATGATTAGATTAACACTTGGTGAAAAATTTAATGTAGATATTGTGCCTCTTTTTGAATCAATTTCAGATCTAGAAAATGCAAGTTCTATTATGGATAAGACATATTCAAACAAACTCTATTTAAGTCATCTTAAAAGAAGAAGTAATGTTCAGTATATTATGCTTGGTTTTTCTGATGGAACAAAAGATGGTGGTTACCTTACTGCTAACTGGAGTATTCTCAAAGCCAAAGAGTTTTTGACTAAGGTTTCGAGAAAACATGGAATTAAAGTTGTGTTTTTTGATGGAAGAGGTGGTCCACCTGCAAGAGGTGGAGGTAATACTCATCAATTTTACAGCTCATTAGGAGAATTTATTGAATCAGATGAAATACAATTAACAATTCAGGGTCAAACCATAAGTTCAAATTTTGGCACAATTATTTCTTCTCAATATAACATGGAACAATTGATTAGCTCGGGTATTAAAAATAGAATTTTATCTAACCCCGAAGTATTTAATAAAAGAAATAGAAAAACAATTGAGAAGCTTTCATCAATTAGTTATAAATCATATATAGAATTCAAAAACAATGAATCATTTATACCATATCTTCAAAATATGAGTACAATTAAATACTATTCAAAAACCAATATAGGAAGCAGACCATCAAAAAGGGGTAAGAAAGATGAGGAATTTAATTTTGATAAATTAAGAGCAATTCCTTTTGTTGGTAGTTGGAGTCAACTTAAACAAAATGTTCCAGGATTTTATGGATTAGGAACATCAATTAATTACTTTTATGAAAACAATAAAATTAATGATGTAAAACTTCTTTATAAAGAAGTACCTTTTTTTAGAGCTCTTGTGTCAAACAGTATGATGAGCCTAACAAAATCTTTCTTTGAGCTAACTTCTTATATGAGTAAAGACAAAGAGTTTGGTAATTTTTGGAAAATAATTCATGATGAGTATGAGCTAACAAAAAAAATGCTATTAAAGATTTCTGATTTTAAAGAATTGATGGAAAATGAACCAGCAAATAAACTTTCCATAACAACTCGAGAAAATATTGTTATCCCGTTAATTACAATTCAACAGTATGCACTTCAAAAAGTAAAAAAAATTGAATCAGGAAAAATTGAAGAAAATGATAAATCATTATTTGAAAAAATAATTACAAGATCACTTTACGGAAACATTAATGCGAGTAGAAACTCTGCCTAAGTTTTTATATATTTAATAATTAACTATAATTATTTTAAAATGAAAAAATATATTTTATTAGTTTCAATTTTATTCGCTTCATGTGATATGCCAATGGAAGAAGTAAAAGGCTTCGGCTTCTGGTTAGGTGATGAGAATGAAACATTTGTAGCAGGACCGTCCGAGACAACAGATCTTTATAATAAATTTATAGATGCACACAACCAAAAGGATATGGAAACTATAGAATCAATGTTATCAGAAGATATTGTTATATATCACTCTGATGGAAGAACTGTTGAAGATAAATCTGCACATTTAGACGCTATTCAGGTTTGGTTTGATCAGTCAGATCCATCATTTAATTCTTTTTGGGGAATGCCTTACAAAGGAGTGAATAATGGAGAAACATGGATGATTGCAGGGCATCAAACATTAACAACAGTTGATGGAGTTGAAACTTCTGTTGGAACAATGTTAGATATTCAATTTACTGATGGATTAGTCAGTATTATAATTGTTTACGATAGACAGACTCAACCAGCTCTATAAAACACATTGGATTTAATTCTTCTAGTTTTAGGTCTTGTATTTTGTTTAATTGGAATTATTGGAAGTTTTCTTCCGATTATACCTGGCCCGGTAACTGCCTGGCTAGGTATTTTAACTTTAAATTTAACATCAATAGTTGAATTTAACCTAAATTTTGTTTTGATAACATTTACAGTTGCTGTATCTGTTGGAATCCTAGACTATTTAATTCCCATTTTGGGAGTAAAGAAACTTGGAGGAACAAGATCAGGGCAAATTGGTACAACAATAGGCTTAATTGTAGCTCTTTTGATTTTAGGGCCAATTGGAATTATTTTGGGACCATTTCTGGGAGCTTTATTGGGAGAATTGTCAACAAAAAAATCTTTTCAAGAATCAATAAAACCTGCTTTTGGTTCATTTATTGGTGTTATTGCTGGAAGTATAATTAAATTTTTAATTAGTTTAAGTTTTCTATTTTTTTATTTTGATATCTTTTGGGGATACAGAGAAAGTTTTTTTTAAATTTAACTAATCTCTGTAATCTAAAAATGAAAGAATTCAAAAAAAACTTTATAGCTTCTTGGTCTGATCTAGATCCGAATTGGCATGTTGCAAATTATTCATACTTAAAGTATGCTGTAGATGCAAGAGTTTTCTTTTTTGACAAATTAAATCTTAACAAAAAAAGATTTGAAGAGTTGAATATAGGTCCAGTTCTTTTCTATGAAAAGATGTACTATTTTAAAGAAATTATAATCGGAGAAGAATTTTATATTGATATAAGACTTGATGGATATAGTGAGGATGGTAAGTTTATTTTATATCATCAAAATTTTTATAATAAAGTAGGAGAAAACCTAGCTTTTTTAGATTTAGGTTTTGGTATTATTGACACTAAAAAAAGAAAGCTAACTACAATGCCTAAAGATTCTTTTGAAATATTAAAAAAATCACCTAAAACAAAATCTTTTAGACTTATAGATAAAAATGATATGCGAAATCTAGGTAGAAATCCATTAAATAAATAATCATGAGAGAAAAATACTGGAAAAAAAATATTTTTTATTTGAAAGTTCTTTTAACCATATGGTTCATTTCTTCTTTTGGATTTGGAATTTTATTTGCAGAAAGTCTTAATAATATTTTTCTAGGCGGCTTCCCATTAGGTTTTTGGTTCGCTCAGCAAGGGTCAATATATATTTTTGTCGCATTGATTTTTATATATGTGTATTTAATGAACAAACTTGACAAACAATATAACCTAGAAGAATAATGGATGCAGAGTTTTGGACATACCTGTTAGTTGGAATTACATTCTCACTTTATATAGGTATTGCAATATGGTCAAGGGCACAAAGTACTAAAGAGTTTTACGTTGCAGGTAGTGGGATACATCCAATAATTAATGGAATGGCAACTGCAGCAGACTGGATGTCTGCAGCCTCTTTTATTTCAATGGCTGGAATTATATCTTTTCTTGGGTATGGTGGTTCTCAATATTTAATGGGATGGACTGGAGGATATGTGCTACTAGCTTTATGTTTGGCTCCATATCTAAGAAAGTTTGGAAAATTTACAGTTCCAGATTTCATAGGGGAAAGATATTATTCTCAAACTGCAAGAACTGTAGCATTATTTTGTGCAATTTTTGTTTCCTTTACTTATGTTGTAGGTCAAATGAAAGGTGTTGGTGTTGCCTTCTCAAGATTTTTGGAGATCCCTTATGATCTAGGTGTTATTATTGGTATTGGAATCGTTTTTTTCTATGCCGTATTAGGAGGAATGAAGGGAATTACGTATACACAAGTAGCACAGTATTGTGTATTAATATTTGCATTTACTGTGCCTGCTGTATTTATTTCTCTTCAGGCAACTGGAAATCCCATTCCTCAAATTGGATTTGGAAGTAAAACTTTAGATGGTGTTTATTTATTAGATAATTTAAATCAATTATCTGTTGATCTTGGTTTTGAAAAGTATACTGATATTAATCAAACCACTCTAATTAATGTTTTCTTTATCACAGCAGCTCTTATGTTTGGAACAGCTGGACTACCTCATGTAATTGTTAGATTTTTTACCGTACCTAAAGTAAGAGATGCAAGAATTTCTGCTGGGTGGGCCTTGTTATTTATATCGTTATTATATACTACTGCACCTGCAGTTGCAGCTTTTGCAAAAGTAAATTTGATAAATACTGTATCAAATGCTAAATATGCTGAAATGCCTCAATGGTTTAAAAATTGGGAAAATACTGGACTTCTTGAATTTGAAGATAAAAATACTGATGGAGTTATCCAGTATGTCGCAGACCCTCAATTAAATGAGTTAACAATAGATAGAGATATTATGGTTTTGGCAAACCCGGAGATTGCTAATTTACCGGCATGGGTAATTGGATTGATAGTTGCAGGAGGTTTAGCAGCTGCCTTGTCTACTGCTGCTGGATTACTTTTGGTAATTTCGACCTCAATTTCGCATGATCTCTTAAAAAAGAATATAAACCCAAATATTTCTGAAAAAGGGGAATTATGGGCTGCAAGAATTTCAATTGCAGTTGCAGTTGTTGCTGCAGGTCTTGCTGGTTTGAATCCCCCAGGTTTTGTAGCAGAAGTTGTTGCACTCGCATTTGGTTTGGCTGCCTCATCCTTTTTCCCTGCTATTATTTTGGGAATTTTTGACAAAAAAATGAATAAAGAAGGAGCTCTCTCGGGAATGGTAACAGGTATTGTCTTTACAACTATCTATATATTTTACTTTAAACCCCAACTTGGTGGGCCTGGATTACCTGAAAATTATTTATTTGGAATCACTCCAGAGGGAATAGGGACAATAGGTATGATTATTAACTTTATTGTATCTTTAATTGTATCAAGATTAACAAAACCAACTCCTAACAAAATATTAGACTTAGTTGAAAGTATAAGATATCCTAAATAAAAATGCATAGAATTAAAAGTCTTCACGATTATTTTAAAAAATATGAACAAAGTCAGAAAGATCCTGATAAATTTTGGTCTGAAATAGCAAATAATTTTATATGGAGAGAGAAGTGGGATAAAGTATTAGATTGGGATTTTGAAAGTGCAGATACTAAGTGGTTTAAAAATGCAAAACTAAACATCACTGAGAATATATTTGAAAGAAATTTAAAAGACAGAGGAGATAAAACAGCAATTATATGGGAACCTAATGATCCTGCTGAGTCACCAATTAACCTTACATATATGCAGCTATATGAAGAAACATGTAAGTTTTCAAATGCTCTTAAAGAAAAAGGAATTAACAAAGGAGACAGGGTTATTATATATATGCCAATGGTTCCAGAAGCAGCAATAGCAATGCTTGCATGTGCCAGAGTTGGTGCTGTCCACTCAGTCGTTTTTGCAGGTTTTTCATCAACCTCTCTTGCTGATAGAATAAATGACTGTCAAGCAAAAATTGTTTTAACTTCCGATGGTAATTTTAGAGGTAATAAAATTATTCCAGTTAAACCAGTTGTTGATGAAGCACTGGAAAAATGTTCAACAATTGAGAGTGTTATTGTCCTAGAGAGAACAAAACAAGATATTAATATGATTGAGGGAAGAGATTATTGGTGGCACGATTGCATTAGAGATATTTCGTCAAAGTGTGACTCTGAAATTTTAGATGCAGAGGATATGCTTTTTATATTGTATACTTCAGGATCAACAGGTAAACCTAAAGGTGTTGTTCATTCGTCTGCAGGATATATGGTTTATTCATCATATACATTTCTAAACGTATTTCAATATGATGAAGATGATATATATTGGTGTACTGCTGATGTTGGTTGGATAACTGGCCACTCATATATAGTATATGGACCTTTACTCTGTGGTGCAACAAGCATAATGTTTGAAGGAGTACCAACATTTCCAAATGTTAGTAGATTCTGGGATGTTGTAGATAAGTATAAAGTAAATCAATTTTATACAGCTCCTACTGCAATCAGAGCACTTCAAGCCCATGGATTGGAACCTTTAAAAGATAACTCATTAGAATCTTTAAAAGTAATTGGTTCTGTTGGAGAACCAATTAATGAAGAAGCTTGGCATTGGTATCATGATAATATTGGTAAAGGAAATTGTCCTTTGGTTGATACTTGGTGGCAGACCGAAACAGGTGGTATAATGATTTCTCCTCTTGCTGGCATCACTCCCAATAAACCAGCTCATGCTTCTCTTCCTTTACCTGGAATTCAACCTGTTATTATTGATTCAGATGGTAATGAGCTAGTTGGAAATAATGTTCAAGGTAATTTATGTATTAAGTTTCCATGGCCATCAATATTAAGAACCACTTATGGAGATCATAAAAGATGTATAAACACCTATTTTTCAAATTACAAGGGGATGTATTTCACTGGAGATGGAGTAAAAAGAGATCATGATGGATACTTAAGAATACTAGGAAGAGTGGATGATGTAATAAATGTATCAGGTCATAGAATGGGAACAGCAGAGGTCGAAAATGCTATAAATGAGCATGAGGAGGTCATTGAGTCTGCTGTAGTTGGTTACCCTCATAATATTAAAGGAGAAGGAATATATGCATATGTAATTGTAAATTCTAAATCATCAGATGATAAAATTAAAAGTGAAATTATAGATGTTGTTAGAAGAGTAATTGGGCCTATTGCTAAACCAGATAAAATTAATATTGTAAGTGCTTTACCAAAGACAAGATCTGGTAAAATTATGAGAAGGATATTAAGAAAGGTTGCAAGTAATAATTTTGAAAATTTAGGTGATACTTCTACTTTATTAAACCCTGAAATTGTTGATGAAATTATTAAAGGGTCTAATAATTAAGTAGCTTCTCTAAACCAATTCCTCTTGAACCTTTAATTAATATATTCATTGAATTTAGATTATTAAAGTTTATTGATTCAGACAATTTATCTAAAGATTTAAATTTTTGAATATGTTCCTCTTTAGTATTGCACTTAAAAAAATTATTACCTACTAAATAAATTTTTTCATAATTTTTATTTTTAATTAAGTCAACAATATTTTGATGCTCATTATCAGAATATTCTCCCAGCTCAAACATATCTCCAAGAACTAAGATCTTTTTATCACTAACTTCTTTATCAAAATTTAATATTGCAGCTTTTATGCTAGATGGGTTAGCATTATAAGCATCTAAATATATTTTATTAGTGCCTAATTTTATTATTTCTGATCTATTTGAATCGTTTTGAAATAAATCAAGACCTTTTTGAATTTCATCATTTTTTAAATCAAGAAATTTCCCAATCGTAATACTTACAGCAAGGTTAGATAAATTGTAGTCTCCATATATATTAGATTTAAATTCATAATTCTCAGTTTTTATAATTAATTTATTATCCTTTTTAGTATAGTTATATACAAATTCTGAATCTGGCTTATTTCCATAAGTTAACGCAAGATCTCCTCTGCAATTTGCAACTTGTAGTTCATCATCATTATTTAAAATTATATGACCATAATTTTTAGTCAAATAGTCAAACATTTCAGTCTTTCCTTGAATTACTCCTTCAAACCCCCCAAACCCTTCAAGGTGAGCCTTTCCATAGTTAGTAATTAATCCAATATCTGGCATTGCAATATTACATAATCTTTCAATCTCTCCTATATGATTTGCCCCCATTTCTATTATCGCTATATCAACTTTTTTATTTATGTCAAAAAGAGAAAGAGGAACCCCAATATGATTATTCAGATTACCTTTAGTTTTTATTACATTATATTTTTGTGAAAGTATTGAGTAAATTAAATTTTTAGTAGTTGTTTTTCCGTTACTTCCAGTAACTCCAATTACTTTTGTATCATAATGAGACCTATGATAACAACTTAGTTCTTGAAAAGCTTTAAGTGAATCTTTTACATATATTAGATTTTGACTTTGATTGTTATATAGAATTTCTTTATCATCGATTACACTATAACAAGCTCCTTTATCTAATGCTTCAATAGCAAAGTCATTACCATTATATTTTTCACCTCTTAATGAAAAAAAAATTTGACCATCGACAAGATTTCTAGTATCAATTGATACTCCTCTTGATGAGGCAAACAATGAATATAATTTTTTGGTATCCAATCTTATTTTATTGCAATATACTAAAGAAATGAGTATTTTTGCTTCGTCTTAGACTAACAGACCTCAGATTATTTATATGAAAAAAATTACTGGTAAGACTTA
>MDTB01048387.1_pt1 | contig 25740 bp, 23 predicted proteins | sample 811161 | NCBI WGS metagenome assembly MDTB01 (sample SAMN05326650, study PRJNA326480) | marine metagenome | isolation source: seawater | place: Mediterranean Sea | collected 2009
AATTACAGGTGTTGTTAAAGTTTTATTTGTTAGAGTATCAGTTGTATCTCTACCAACTAACTGTGTAGTTGCGTTTGGTATTGTAACTGTTCTATCTGCGGTAGGATCTTCAACTGTTAAAGTTGTTTCAAAACTATCGTCAGTAGCACCTTCAAAAGTAAATGAGTTTGTTACTTCAACTGTACTTGAATCAATTGTAGTTGTAGTACCTGAAACTGTTAAGTTACCTGCGATTGTTACATTCGCACCAGACATGGTAATAGCAGTAGTAGGTGTAGAACCTGATTGTATTCTTAAATTACCACCGTTATTATTCAAAGCACCAAATGTTGTGCCACCATCTTTTAATGTAATGTCTGCCCCATCAGCGTCTAATACGATATCAGCACCAGCGTCTAATGTAATAGAACCAGAGTTGTCGATTTCTGCTATGACAGGTGTTGTTAATGTCTTGTTCGTTAATGTGTCTGTAGTATCTCTACCAACAAGTGTTGTTGTTGCGTCTTGTATAGTAACTGTTCTATCAGCAGTTGGATCAGCAACAGCAATTGTAGTTTCGAAACTGTCTGCTGTGTTACCTTCAAAAACAAGTGGACTCGCATTTGAGAAGATACCTTGAGTACCAGTAATAGTTGATGAAGAAGTGATCGCACCAGAGTTTATTGTGCCTGCGGCAGTTACGTTAGCACCACTAAAAGTTAATGCTGTAGTTGTGCCTGATTTAATAATTAAATTACCAGATGTATTTGTAGCACTACCAAAAGTTGTGCCTGCGTCTTTGAAGAATATATCCCCACCGTCCGCATCTAAAACTATGTCCGTAGTTGCGTCTAATGTGATAGTAGAACCACTATCTATTTCAGCAATTGTTGGAGTAGTTAATGTTTTATTTGTAAGTGTTTGTGCCGCAGTAGCAGAAACTAAAGCAAAACCACCAGCCGTAGATCCGTCATGTAATCTAAGCGTATCTAGTGTGGTATCTACACTAATTTCCCCTACAGCACCCGTAAATGAGTTATTTTGTGAGGTAGTACCCCTTCTAAATTGTAACGCTGTTGGCATTGTTCGTCTCTCCTATAATCAGTTTCTTATTCTATTTATAATGTTTTCTTATGCGACACTACCTAAATCTACTGATACAATTGAACCTCGTGGATCCATCTGATCGTAGATATCGCCTATAGCAATCGCAAAAGCATCTGTGACACTTGTAAATGGCGTTTCACTTTGTGCCATATCAAAATTACCATCAGCCGCTGGGTGTGTAGTAATTGTTGAGTTACCAAAGTTAACGTCTGTTATCGTTGCTACTGTGCCAGTTTTACTAGGCAAAGTTACAGTAATGTCACTTGTAGGGTTAGCAGGTGCCACAGTTGTTTCAAAACTGTCTGCTGTTGAACCCTCGAAAATTAAGTTAGTAGATATAGTACCATTAAATGCTACTGTATCTGTAGCGGCATCACCTAATGTGATTGTGCCACCGTTAAATGTAGTTGTACCAGTAACTGTTAAGTTACCAGCGGCAGTGATATTAGCACCGCTCATTGTTAAATTAGTTGTTGATGATGAACTAGACTTTATGACTAACTCGCCACCTGATTGAGTAAATCTACCAAATTCAGTGCCACCATCTTTTAATATTATATCACCACCATCAGCATCTAAATTAATGTCTGTAGTGGCATCAAGTGTAATTGTTGAACCACTATCTATTTCTGCTATGATAGGTGTTGTTAAAGTTTTATTCGTTAAAGTATCTGAAGTGTCTGTACCAACAAGTGTTGTAGTAGCATTTGGTAATGATACTGTTCTATCAGCGGTAGGGTCTGTTACTGTTAATGTGGTCTCAAAACTATCTGCTGTAGAACCTTCAAAGATAACATCACCAGTCGTGGTAGTATTACCTGTAATCGATGGTGTAGCAAGTGTACCACTGTTTATTGTTGGACTTGTTAATGTTTTATTTGTTAATGTTTCTGAACCAGTCAATGAAACAAAACTTTCAGATTGTAAAGCACTATTAAATTCTGCTAAACTACCTGTGATTGTGTTGTTTGCTAAATCTATTGATTTGTTTGTTAAAGTGTCAGTTGTTGCTTTACCAACTAAAGTGTCTGAAGCACTTGATGGTAAAGTTAAAGTGATATCACTACTAGGGTTACCTGGTGTTAATGTAGTTTCGAAACTATCACCAGTAGATCCCTCAAAGAGTAAACTACCTTGAATTGTAGCATTGAACGTAACTGTATCAGTTGCGGCATCACCAATTGTAATGTTACCATCACCCTCAGTTGTACCAGTTACTGTTAAGTTACCAGCAATTGTTGTATTCGCACCACTCATTGTGATGTTTGTAGTTGCTGAACTTCCTGACTTTATTCTTAACTCGCCACTATTATTTGTAAATCTACCAAACTCAGTACCGCCATCTTTTAAAATAATATCAGCACCGTCCGCGTCTAGTATAATATCTGCCGCACTATCTAATGTGATATCGCCAGAAGATGTTGAAAAACCATCACCAAATTCTATGGCACTACCTGCCCCATTTACTCTTAATACTTGACCAGCACTACCTAAAGATGATAACCCAGTGCCACCATGTACGTGTCCTACTGTTTCACCTGATTGAAATTCTGCTAATCCAGTAGCGTTACCACTACTGTCAAAGACCGTACGAATTGGAACTTTATCTGTCATGCTACTATTTATATCCTTTTAGTTTAAAATAAGAAGATAACCTCTTCTTGTGCGGTCAATGCTGAACCGTCTGATTTTGTAAATTGTCTAAACACATAGTTTAGATTACCTGATGCGGCAAAAGTAAAGTCAACATTCTTTGTAGTTAAGTTACCTTTTTTAAAAAACGGCACAACCCTTATTGCTTTACCTGTGCTTTCTTCTGCTCTTGCTATTGCTTTTGAACCAACTTTAGATCCTTCTGGTAATGTCGCACCAGTGGCAGATATGGCAATAGTACCAGTTGCGTCTGAACTAATTGTGGCACCACCCAGATCAATCGTACTCGCACTTACGAATAATGTTCGCCATCTTAAATCACTAGTACCAAGATCAAAAGTATCATTCGCACTTGGCACAATACTACTGTTTACTCTACCATTAAATGTAACAGTATCTGAAGTGGCATCACCTAAAGTAACATTACCAGTTGTCGCAAGTGTTGTAAATGAACCTGCTCCGCCACCACCAGTGATATCACTAGTCATAGCAACTGTACCAGATTTATTTGGGAACGTTATTGTTCTATCTGCTGTTGGGTCAGTAACAGTTAGAGTAGTTTCAAAACTATCTGCCGTACTACCTTCAAATACAACATTACCACCAACTGTTAAATTTGTAATACTTGGACTTGCGTCTAGGGCAATAGCGATATTATTATCACTTACAGTTGTTGTAATATTATTACCGCCTTCAAAGTTTAGTGTATCTGTCGCTAAAGCAACCGTATCATTACTACCACTATCTGCCCCTACAGTAAGTGAAGTTGTAATACTCGCTGTAGATATAGATGTTACAAGTCCCTTTGCGTTGGCAGTAATAACTGGTATTGCTGTTGAACTACCTGTGGCACTTGTATCTGAGTTTACTGTTGCTAGTGTGATTGCACCACTTGATGATACAGTGGCATCACCACTAAAGTCACCGTGTGTAAGTAAATTACCAGTTGAGTTAGGTAAAGTAATTGTTCTATCTGCGGTAGGGTCTGTTACTGCTAGAGTTGTTTCGAAACTATCCGCTGTGCTACCTTCAAACACAATAGTTGGACTATTGATTGTAGGACTATTAAGAGTTGGACTTGTAAGTGTTTTATTTGTAAGTGTTTCACTACCTGTTAATGAAACAAAACTATCACTTTGTAAAGCAGTATTAAATTCTGCCAAAGAACCTGTAAGTGTATTATTACCTAAGTCAATAGATTTATTTGTAAACGTATCAGTTGTTGCTTTGCCAACAAGTGTATCACTAGCACTTGACGGGAGCGTTAGTGTAATATCACTTGACGGATTGCCTGGTGTTAAGGTCGTTTCAAAACTATCGTCAGTAGAACCTTCGAAGACTAGAGAGCCTGTAATGGTACCAGATAATGCGATTGTGTCTGTAGCGGCGTTACCTAAAGTAATCGTTGAACCTTGAGTTGATGATGTACCAACAACTGTTAAGTTACCTTCAACTTGTACGTTAGCACCTGACATAGTAAGTGCCGCTGTAGCACTACTACCAGACTTGATGACTAACTCACCTGATGAGTTTGTAAATCTACCAAACTCAGTGCCATCATCTTTTAAAATTATATCTTGTTCACCTGCGTCTAATACGATATCAGTTGCCGCGTCTAATGTGATTGCGGCATTACTATCAATCTCAGCGATTACAGGTGTTGTTAAAGTTTTATTTGTAAGTGTATCAGTTGTATCTTGTCCTACTAAAGTTGTTGTTGCGTTTGGTAATGATACTGTTCTATCTGCTGTTGGGTCAACTGTTGTTAAAGTTGTTTCGAAACTGTCAGCAGTAGCACCTTCAAAAACTAAAGCATTTTGAACTTCGATAGTAGAACTATCAACTGTAGTTGTTGTACCTTGTACTGTAAGATTACCAGCAACTGTAACATTACCAGCGGCAGTTACGTTTGCGCCACTAAATGTTAATGCTGTAGTTGTACCAGACTTAATAATTAAATCACTACTTGAAGCAGTTAGTGAACCGTAAGTTGTGCCATCATCTTTTAAAAATACATCACCGCCACCTGCGTCTAATGTAATATCTTGTACAGCATCTAACTCAATACCACCTGTGCCAACTATCTCAGCAATAACTGGTGATGTAAGTTGTTTGTTTGTTAAAGTTTCAGAACCAGTAAGTGAAACAAAACTATCACCTTGTAAACCAGCATTAAACTCTGCCAATGTACCAGTAAATGTGCCTAAATCATCTAAGTCAATATGTAATGTATTAGCATTACTATTAATTGTTTTGTTAGTAAGTGTTTGTGTTGATGCTAAACCAACTAAAGTATCTGAAGCACTTGCTGGTAAAGTTAATGTAATGTCTGAACTTGGATTACCTGGTGTTAATGTTGTTTCGAAACTATCGTCAGTAGAACCTTCAAAAGTTAAACTACCTGTAATTGTGCCACCAAAAGCAATAGTATCTGTAGCGGCATCACCAAGTGTTAATGTGCCACCATTAAATGTTGTAGTGCCTGTTACTGTGAGATTACCATCTACAGTTGCGTTACCTTCCATAGTAACGTTAGCACCACTCATTGTGATTGCGGCAGTAGAACTACTACCAGACTTGATGACTAACTCACCAGAACTATTTGTAAATCTACCAAACTCAGTGCCAGCGTCTTTTAATATTATGTCGGCACCGTCAGCGTCTAAGTTTACATCGCCCGCACTATCTAAAGTTATAGATGACCCAGTGATTGTTGTAATTACTGGACTTGTTAAAGTTTTATTTGTAAGTGTTTCTGATCCTGTTAATGATACAAAACTATCACCTTGTAATGCTGTATTAAATTCTGCTAGTGTACCAGTAAGTGTATTACTATCTAAGTCTATTGTCTTATTTGAAAATGTGATTGTGCCTGATGTGTCTTGCGTATCAATATATGCTTTAAGACTTTCACCAGAGTGTATAGTTGTAGATGAAGCACTAGCAAGTGTATCACTATCAATTATGGCAGTTGATACAAAATTACCACCAGCACTTTGTATTTGTAAAAAAGAACCAGCAGTTGTTTGATTTACTGTAACGTCTGTAAGGTTGCCAAGAGAAGTTACGCTAGTTACAGAACCACCTGCGGCAGGTACTTCTACTGAGACCTGTTGAGGGCCAGCAGAATTGGTCGATGTGATCTTCGCTTTTTTCTTGCTTGAATTTGAAACTCGTCCCTTTAGTGCCATGCTACCCCTAGTATAACACTATTTATAAGAATTATCTAGTGGCGTTTGGACTCACTGTAACGATGCCTTGTATTACACGGGTAACTGAACTATCCTCAGTTTTAGTTAATTCAACATCATATACAAATCTACCCTCCTCTAATGCGGCAGTTTGTGTAGGTGTAAGTGATATAGTAATCTCTCCTGATGTTCTATCTGTGGCAAATGATACCGTAAATGTAGCACTAGCACTTGACGAACTGTAAGACTTTCTTATTTGAGAAGCACCTGTATGGCCTGTTAAATCAAATAAACTATCATCATCATTGAATACCGTGATGGTACTACTAAACGATGCGCCTTGATCTATGAGTAAATTTGCTATTGCGGCCATAAAGACTATTTATCGTCTTTTGGTGCTTCTTCTTCTTTTTTCTCTTGTACTTCTTTTGGTATAGTTGTTTCGTAGTATTTTAATAATACATCGATCTTTTCTATTTCAAGTTGATGTTTGAGTTTTGATTGTTGTAGTTGTTGATATTGTTCAGCATGTAACTTACCCTTAGGTGATAATGCGTCCATATCTATTGTTGGTGATTTAGTTTCTTCAGCCATACTGCCTCCATTCTATATTCAATATAGTTATATAGTAGTCTAAAAAATTAAGATTTATTTGGTTCCCAACCTAATGCTCTCCAAGCACCCATATCAACACTATCTGTTACTGCTTGTTCAAATACCATATTACCAACATTAATTTTTGAGGCGTCAGTTTTTACACTTGCCTCACCTGCTGAACGTGACGAATATGCTGTATCTGAATCGTCAGTTGAGTATGTTGAACCATCTGATCTTTTTATACATTCAGGTTCAATATAATTAGAACCACCTGCTAATTTTTTCATCTTCATTTCAACCCAGTTACCTACATCTTCAGTTAATTCTGCTTCAAAATAATACCATCTCACATTGGATTCTAATGCTAGTGTAACGTTTCTTACTGCTTTTACTGCCATTCTAATCTCCTATTATGTTGATGATACGATTTCTTCGATTAAAGCAATACCACTTGCGTTACCAGAAACATAATTATAAAAATTAGGATAATTGGCACCAACTGTAAATGTTATACCACAGGTTGAACTTGTGATATCTGCTATTCTTGTGATACTGCCTGAAAAATTTCTACTATCTGATCTCGCAACTGAACCAGTTACACTGGTCACACCTGTTGAACCGTTAATGAAAAATGCTGGATCGTCCCATTGAGGACTGTCTGAAGCAGTAAGAGAGCCTTCAGCGTTCATCATTATTCTCATAAAGTTATTTGTGCTTGCCCCTGTTAATGTAACAGTTCCTGACTTATCTACTGGGTTACCACCATAGTTAAAATTAAATGAACTGTGTTTCATTTGAATACTCGCACCCGCAGATATACCCGTTAAATTCGCACCAGATACTGCTGGTAAAGTCGAAGGGAATCTTGCGTCAGGTAGAATACCAGAACCAATATTTGCCGCGTCTGTTGTATCAGTTGTCGCACTTGCGGCCAAACCTGTTAGTTTGGAATCGTCAATAGCCGCTGAAGAATTAACATCAGCGTTTACAATTGTGCCGTCAGTAATTTGACTGGACTTAATTCTAGTTACCATCTTTTATCTCTCCTATAATAGTATTTATACAAGAAAACACTTGTACAAAAAAAATTTAATATCTTACAACTACTCTGTCACCAGAGATAGGTGCCGCATCTAATGTAATCGTGCTACCTGAATATGTAAAGTCTTCAGTAGGTTCCTGGTCTACCCCATTGATAGTTACAAAGAATTGATTTATATTGTAACCAGTACCCACAGTAATTGTTGTAGTAGATCCATCACCAGCAAGTGTTGCCTTGTTCGCATATGAATTTACTTTAAATGTCTCGTTAGGGAATGTAATAGTTCTATCAGCAGTTGGATCTACGACCGCAAAAGCAGTCTCAAAACTGTTTGCTGTGCTACCCTCAAAAGTCAATGAAGTTATTTCAGATATTGTACCACCATTGATTGTAGGTGCTGTTAAAGTTTTGTTTGTTAGTGTTTCTGCTAAAGTAGTAGTTGCCAAAGTTGCGGCAGCATTAGGTAATGTAATTACATGATTACCAGAAAAGTCAGCATGGGCAGGTGCTTGTACTGCCACATAATGAGCGTTTGAACTTTCGCAATATAAACGTAGTTGAGATTGTGATCCATCATTCTTAATTGATATTAAACCAGTTGAGAAATCAATTCTGTCATTACCACCAATTTTAAAATTAATTGTATCGTCTGTATCTGCTGTAATAGAAGTATCAGCGTCAGCATCTAAAATTAATTCTGTACCATTAATATCTAAAGTTCCATTTACTTCTAAAGTAGAACCTGATAATACATCAAGTTTGTTTGCTGTAAATGTAAAATCGTCAGCACCAGCAATTTTGATATCAATCTGATCGTCCGTGTCTGCTGTAATACTTGTGTCAGCATCAGCATCTAAAATCAACTCAGTGCCATTCATGTCAATAGAAGCGTTTTGTAATGCGACAGTGCCAGTAGCATTTGGTAATGTAATTGTTCTATCTGCTGTTGGGTCTGTGACAGCAATCGTAGTTTCGAAACTATCTGCTGTTGAACCTTCAAATATAAGTGTTGGTGATGTAATAGTAGGTGATGAAAATAAATTACCTACTGTTAATGCTTTTAATTGTCCAGCGTCAGCATCAACTATTACAAATTCGTCTGCTGTTGCTGGTGCCGCACCTAAATTAGTTTGTGATGTAATTGTACTAGCAGAAAATCCAGCAACCTCTGCCTCTAGTTCGTTCATCGCCGCAACTAAGTTACTCGCACTAATCGAAGAACTTAATTGTGAGATGTCACCAAAGTCTGTTGCTGATAAAGTGTTAAATGTAGTTCTTAACTGTTCTATCGTTGCGTCTGCCGCTACTTGTCTTGCCGCCATTTACTTCACCAATTCCTTTAATAAATCTTTTATTTCTATCATTTCTTGTTTCAAATTATTTATATCTCTTACAGCATTTCTCAAATCAACACCAGATTGTCTTGCTTCTTTAATTCTTTGTACATGTATCATGTATGCTCTTTTGTCTGTAGAGATAATCGCACCAGAGTTTGTATCTCTTACGATTGATCTATAACCTTCTACTTGTAACTTACTCATTATACTGCCAATGCTATGCCTCTCATGTCAGTGATACGAGGTGGATATGCTGGGTTTGTACCTTTCATTACTATCTTAATTTTGAAAGATGTAAATTCATTGATACCACTTTCACTAAACTCATAATCAAAGAAATCTGTTTTGAAAGTATCACTATAAGGTGATTGACTTCTACCTTCTGCCAATATAGCATCGTTTTGCTGTGTCATTTGTACATAAGGTATATCTTTCATTTCTCTATCATCATCAATACCTTTTACTTTTCTAAACACTTCGATTGAAGATGTTGGGAATATACTTGCCGCAACTCTTAAATCTAATGCTGTAGATGGGTTTTCTAAACTTATTTCTCTAGTTACATATTTCGCACCAGCACTACCACCAGTTGGATCTGTTTCTGCTACAAACCCTGTGGTATTACCAGATGTTGGACTATCTAATCTATTGTGTATCGCATATAAAGATGTTTTACCTAAATCAATAACAGGACTTACGTCAGCGTTTGAAGAAAATAAAGTAATATTATAAAACAATGATTTATTGCTTGACAAATGAGTTGTCTCGTTTATAGTTGAACATACTGCTTTCGCACTTGTAAAATAGAAGTTATCATTTGGTACAATATTTGTAAACGCACTATCTGTTACATATGCTGTTTCACTACCATGTATTGATTGAGTAGATGTAGTTTTGATACTGTGTGTTGATACAGTATCAGGAAAGTTTAACATACCAATCTTAGGCATTACACTTTCATATGCTCTATCTTGTGTTGCCACTACTGCCGTACCACCAACACTACCTGTTGATGTTGCTGGATCACCAGATAATGTAATTGTGTAACTATCTTCAGTTACGTTAGCGATATCATGTGTGCCATTTATAACACTACCTTGTATACCATTAAAGTCTGTTGTCGCACCAAGACCTGAGATTGTAACTTTACTAGGTTTACTATCATTCATGCCATGATGTTTGTGATTGATCTTAATGATGTTAGGATTACCACCAAATGCTGTGCCACTACCTGCTGTAGCATTTGTTTCGATTGGATTGTTTTCTAATGTCTTAGTTGCCAAAGCATCGTTAGTCATTTCAAAAGTACCTGTAGTACCTGTTGTGAAATCTGCTTTGAATAAAGTCATCTTTAAATCTTCCATCTGATCGTCTGTCCACAATGTTGCGTTTTGTGATCTGAATAGTGAACCAAATAAAGGTTGTGTAGTAACTCGTCTTGTGCCACCAATGTCAGTATCGCCAAGTCTACTTACCCATGCTTTATACTTTTGACTATTTGGTTTTAGTATGATAGCATATTCTTTACCACCTTGTAGATATACAGGTGATGGGAATGTTACAGTAGTTGAACTTGATGCGTCTGTAGATGTGTTAACGTCTGCCGCCGCAACTGTAACCTCTGAGAATGGTAATATTCTTTGACCAGGTCTACTTTCAATTGTTTCAACAAGATATACTTTGATTGGTATTGTACTATCTTTTTCACTAAAGAATAAATCAACTTTAGTTAAGAATATACCTTGTAGATTTTCTACTTTGAAAGTTTGTGCTAATGGGTCTGGATTATTAGGTGGACCTACTTCAATATTAGCACCAGCGTTTATTCTATCTACTGTTCTTCTTACTTCGTTTTCTGTAACAGTAGTTGAACGAATGATTGGCACTCTAGTGGATTCAATTGTTTCTTGTTTTGTTAATTGTAAACCACGTGCCGTAAATGTGCCGTCAGCAAAAGTATCAACGTCATCATCTATCTTACTGTTAGTTGATGAACTTGTTAATCTGAATATTCTGTTACCAGTTCTAAATCTATTAGCGTCTGTGTTAGGTAAAGCAAAAGTACCTGATACAGTACCAACACTATTTGTAACTAAGTTACCACCCGCTACACCACCATCAGGTGTTACAAAAGATGTAATGTTTACATTATCGAAGAATGGAAATACCTTAGTATTAGGTTTCAATCTTGTTGCTGTAAATGAAATAGTTTGTGATCTGATAAATGGTATAAATGCTATGTCAACTACTTTATCACCAAAAGATGTTCTTTGAATATTTGATCCTGTAATCTCTCTACTAATACCTGTTCTAGTTCTATTTGTAATTGTACCAGATACTGTAGCACTAGCACTAACATTACCAACTGAAGCACCAGCACTTTGTGACCACTGCCCTGACCAGTTAGTCTGCCAGTTATTCCAAACTGTACCTAAACTATTGCCACCTGCCGCAAGACTTGTCATTGTATCAAATAAATTATTATCGTTTACAATTAAGTCTGGTCTTCTTTCTGTTTCGTACCACTCATCGTTGTCAGGTGTTAATGCTATATCACCTTGATATTGAAATACTAAGAATGGATTACAGTTAACACTTTTTGTCGCATATGGGTTTTTGATAAACTCGCTAGATGTATATGGCAACGTAATAAGATCACCAGTCTTTTGATAACCTAGTGTAGTTCTTTCAGCGTCAGTATCGTTTGCCGCTTTCTCAATCAACTTAACTTGATCTGTGTGGTGTTCTGGTCTTAGTTCACCTTCGCTCATATCAACTGAACATTTATATTCAGCAGATAACACATCACCAATATTATGACCTTTAAAACTATCTACAATGATACCATTTTTAAATCTATCTAAACCAGTTGCCGCATCTTGTATCTGCGTGTTGATTGCTTGTTGTTCTAACAAACTTAACTGTGTATAAAATTCTATGTTCTTAATTCTTTGTTCTAACTTACCAATGTCTCTCATTGTGTAACGTCTGTTATCAACTGTAGTGATTTTTACATCGCTAGTGTTGAACGTAAACGCTGGTAAGTTTAGATAGTAAAGTGCCATCGCATCGTCAAATGGTTCTGGTCTTTGTGGATCTATTGCTGGTTGACCTTTTGCTTGTTTGAATAATCCATCTTTTGTTATAAAGATACCATCTATTCTACTCAAATGAAATTCAAAGTCTAGTGTTGCGTCACTACCAGGTTTAGGCATGTCAACTGCTGAAGAACCACCACCAGTATAATTCTTCGCACCAATACTATCTACTGCCCCAAACCCTACGACCTCACTATCGTCTGATACTCTAGGTCTAAAGTCTAATGCGTCTCTTAATTCTATTTTACCTTTTGTTGGACTATCAAAAGATGGTATAGCATCATAATCAACAACACCAGAATAACTATCTACTGAGAAGTAATCACCACTACCATGTGTAAAGTGTGAGAAAGTAATTAATAATCTACCAGTAGGATTCTGAGCGCCATCTTTTCTTACAATACGACCTATGTCGTAGTAACTGTCTCTTTGTCCGTTGTCTAATGTAAATCTATCTGTAATGTCCGTACTACTTGTTGTTGCGTCAGTAGAAAAGTCTGCCGCCATGTGAACACTTGTAAGAGAAAAGATATCTGCCTTACCTAATGAAATAGTTTTTTCTGTTGCTAGTGCCTCAGTTGATACTGTAGCGGTAGCACCTGTAACTAATGCTTTTGTTTTTTCGTTAGCAATTGATCTAGTAATCGTAGCAATTAGTTTTACTTTTGCCGCGGCAAAGTTAGCACCAAGATCAACTTGTATTTGTCTACCAGATGGACTACCAGTAAGTGAGAACTTAGTATCGCCCTCATGGTTATTACCAGAAAGTGAAACTATATCACCAATAGCACCGTCACTAGAACCTGCTGTCATTATTGATAGTGTATAATCTGCCTCGCTGTGTGCGTTAAATGTTTCGTTAGCACCAGCACTAAACGTAGCAACACCAGATGATGATAAAGTTTCTACGAATTGTCTTCTTACTTTGTGACTTGTATCTGTGATACCAGCATTGTCTGTAGTTTTTAAAGTCTTAATAACATTTTCTGGTAATGGATATACTAATGATACTGTGTCGATGTTTTGTAATTTAGTTCTTCTTCTTTGTGTAGATGCTGAAGTTACAGTGCCAGTAATACTTTGTGTTAAACTTGCTGAAGTATCATTTAATATCGCACCAATAAATCTGCTTATCTGTGTACCAGTATCACTTTCAAATACAATGTTATCACCAATTTTTAATTCAGTATTGAACTTTGTATTTTTACCAGTAATGGTTGTAGAACCGTTTGTTGCGTCTATAGAACCAGTAAGTGTTATATTACTTTCATCACCTTCTGATTGTGTAGATGTTAAAACTGTATCTGCTGTAAAGTTTGGTGACCCTGCCATACCTATTGATTTTACCTGAGCAAACTCAAAGGCAGTTTGTGTTGGTCTTTCTGGTGATGCCGCCACAGTTGTGCCGCTGTTTGTTGAAGTGCCGCCAGTAACTGTTTCTGCCGCACTGAATGTACCTGATACATTACTTAATACAACTGTTGTCAATACTGATTGCTCTAAGATAATGTCATCACCGTCTGTTTCGTCAACAAGATTGAAACCGTCTTCAGTAATAATCTGATCTGGGTCAGTTGATGTGGTAGAAGTTATTGCCTCAACAATACCTGATGCCCCACTTGTACCACCTGTTAATGTTTCACCAGTAGAAAAAGCAACTGAACTTGTCACACCTAAATGTGAGAACATGTCGATGTTAAATAAACCTAGTTTGTAAATTGAACTAGTGTTTGTAGATAAAGCACCAGCAGTACCAGAAACATATTCAAAAAAGCGAGGTTTCGCTCTACCAATTTGTTGAACGTCTGTGTTCGTTGTAGAGTTGTTTGTACCTCTAGTAGTATTCTTATCTTTGAATAATGATAGTTCTTTAAATGCTTCAGTTTCACCTGATACTGTGCCAATGTCTGGCGAACCATGTATGTTTGTGACGTTAACAAAGTTACCAATATCTAATCTTGTAGTAGAGTTTTGTATAGTATCAAAGTCTCTCGCTTTTTCTATTGTTACAAATTTTTGTGAAGTAGTATCTACTTCGAAACCTTTTACATATGCTTTACCTGGTGATAACCCAACTGCTAATCTTGCCTCTGATGCCGTAGCACTTAGTCCATCATGTAAACTATCACTGTCTGCGGCAAAGATACCACGATTACTGCCTGATAGTTGATGCTCTCTTACATCTATGTCAAATGGTTGAATTACATAGTCACCACTTTCTTCACTTGTACGTCTTGCCAGAGTTTCTTCAAGTATATTGTAGTCTGTTCTTTTTACTATACTTTCTGTTTCACCATTCTTTACTCTTAATAATTCTACAAAGTCTGTATCGTCTGTAGCACTTGTTGTTTTCTTCGCAAGTGTTAAAGCAATTTTAAATCTATGTGCCCCTGGTGCGTTGACGTTTGATGAACCAGTTGCGTTATCGTTTAATGATGTATCACCCTCTGGGGTAACAAAACTTTCTGTTACTGTAAATCCAACTCTAAAAGATGGTGTGTTTGAATATGGTTCTAGTATTAATGTTTCTTCACTATTCGCAACAAAGAAACCGTTGATGAAATAAACACCTGCTTGTACGTTTACACTAGAAGCAAAACCTAAAGCATTTGAACTTGTAGGTAATGATGTGCCAGATGTACCAACAACGGCAGTTGAACTTGTACTATTGAAAGTAAATGTTAATGTTTCACCTTCAGTAAATCTTTTTGTTGTAGTATCTGTGCCTGTCTTTTTGTAGATAACGTATATTGTTGCCGCGGCAGTAGAACTTGCCTCTGAACTGTTTACTACCTCTGCTTCGATACCTGAAGTAGCACCAGTTACTGTAACACCTACCATGTTTGCCGCAGTAGATGTACTATGACTTGCTAGTTTTACATATTCAAATTTAGTGTTAAGTGTAACCTCACCAGGAATAACCATACTACCATCTTTGAATACATGCTCACCAAATCTTGCGACTTGGTTTTGTAGTATAGTTTGTAATTGTGTTAGTTCTCTTGCCTGTACAGCAAAAGCAGGTCTAAATAAAACTCTATGAAAATTTTTATCTTCTGAAAAGTCATCATAGTAAGGTGAGACGTTAAAGTTTGTTGCCATTTATCTCTCCTAAAACTCTACGATTAACTTTACATTCTCCGTTTGATCTGAGGCCCTAACGATAGGTTTTCTGTTTTCAATATAAAGTATTTCACCAGTATCTGCTGTCAACTCAGGAGTAGTATCATGTGACGAAGGTGTGCCTGTCGCACTTGAAGTAGCACCAGTAACTGTTTGAGTTCCAGAGAACGCTGTTAAGTTTTGACTACTATCAATACCTTGGTTAGCGAATTGTGGTTGTATGTATCTTAATACTTTAGTTGTAGAATTAAAATCAACAACGAACCCTACAGCACCTGTAGTCGCTTGTGTAATTTTTTCGTCTGCTTGAAATGATCCTGGCGTGCCACTAAATGTTATTGACTTTGTTGCGTCTAGTGTTGAAGCAGTTGCTGTCGCACTAGTGGTACTGTCTGTTGGATTTCTTAACAATACAATTCTTCTAAAATCGTTTGTTACGTTAAAGTCACCACTACCATCTGCTTGTGTTAAATCAACATTTAACATTACAAAGAATCCACCTAACTCAGTAACTACGTCTGAAGCATGACCACCTGGTGGTGAAATAATAAAGTCTATGTCAGCACCAGAAACGCCACCAATATCACTAGCAAGTACACTCGCAAAAGTATAACCAGAACCTGCTGTTGTTATTGTAACACTTGATACAGCATTTGAAGATACAACTACTGTACATTTACCACTTGAACCATCGCCACGAATATCAACATCTGTATATGTACCATTTGTACCTCCACTACCACCAGCAGTAATCTTTACATGTTCTATCGCACCAGCAGTTGTTGAGAAGTCTGAACTCTCAGTTGATAGGTGCATGAAATCTGTTGAAAGAAAGTTTGCCTGTTCTGTAGCAGATAGTGAATACATATATTTCCATTTGTAACTATCTGATGTACTGAATACACTAGTTGATTTATTACCAGTTGGTTCTACAGTTGAAGCACTATCGCCATTATTGTCTATAACTTTGTATACATCAAAGGTACTATTCATTACATAGAAGTTACTATCTAATAAAGTAGTAGCACCAGAGTTGGCAGTAATTGTGTTACCAGCACTATTAATTTCACCGTAATCATGTCTATAGTAATCGTAAGTTGTGCCTGTAGTCCAGTTCTTTCTAGGTATAACAAGTGAAATATCTGAACTTGTTACTTTTTTAGCACTTAGTAAGTCATCGTAAACATAATGCTCTACACTACCAACACTATCAACTGGTGTAGGCGGTGAACTATCTGTTCCGTCGTTAAATGCTTGATCGTTGGCAAACGCTTGAGGTCTACCAATACCTAAGTAATATGTGTCTGCGGACTCAGAAAATGATTCCTCAAACTGTCTCGCATTATGTATTCTAAAATCTTTTGTTATAATTGCTGGCATTGTTCTTCCTTATAATCTATTTATACACCTTTCTTAACTAAATGTAGTTCTTATTTGTGCTGGTATCGTAAAACCTGTTTTGAGACCAGTACTGAAATCATCTATTCTATTTGCGGCACCATCTAAACTATCATCACCTGTGCCTGTTAAGTCTAAGTTATTTAGTATCGCAAGTGTAACACCACTGTCCATATCTCTTAAACCTAGTTCTTGTTTTAGATCACCACCATCTTCTAATAATAAAGCATCGTTTTCGTCAGCACTTGTATTCAACAATATCTTATCTGGCGTGTGGTCAAATGCCGTAGACGCAAATCTACCAATAGTCTTCATTCTAGGGCCAGCATATACAAACCCTTGTTGTAGTGTTGTTGATCTAAAGGCACTATTTGATTGACCCCCAAATACTAATGTTACATCTTGGTCTAGTGTTACTGCTCTTGTTGTAGCAGATACTGTGGCACTTGCCTCAACTGATTGTTCTGGATTAGAGCGAAGCGTAGAACCATCTGTTCTTGTACCCAACTTACGACCAACTCTTTCGTCAAAGATAATTTTAAGTATCTCTATGACCTCGTCAGTTTCTGTTACACCAGATAGTCTAGTAAATCCTGTTTTGAGTTTAACGTTTACTCTACTACGAATATTTACCTCACCAGCAAAATAGAACCCGGCAGGGTGTACTGAAGATTTGAGAAAGTCACGCCACTCAGTGATACTTTCACCAACTCTTACAATATATGAGTAGTCTTGGTAATATAAACTATCTTGTATCTTCTTTGTACTTTCTGAAACAAAACCATCAACGTTAGTAAACTCACCATCTGTCTCTATGATTGTACCTACAGAAGAGGTCATTACAGCGTGATCACTTACTCTTACTCTTGCTGTACTACCTGATGAAGAACCAGTAAGTGTAACTTTGTCATCAAAGGTACCTGATACATTTGTCAATGTAAGTATGTTTGTGTTACCATCAAAACTTTCTACGACCGCACTTGATTGAGTTGTATCTTCATTTTGTAGATTACTTACGGTACTACCATTATGTGTAATTTGTATCATATTACTTTCGTTTGATATCTCATAGATTGTATGAACTAATCTATTATTATCTTCAGTAATAATTGTATCTTGTTCAGCACCATCAAACACAGCAGGTTCTGCCAATTCTTCGAAGACTAGACTTTCACCTTCTTCTGTAAGTATGTCACCTTCTTCACTATCTAATCTAAGTTTCGATTGTCTAAAGTCTTCTAATAATACTGAGTAGTCTATTGCCTCAAATGGTTCAAAGATTATATTATCTTCTTTTGTTGCTGTAACAGTTTCACCAGTTGTGAAACTTGCTGATAGACTATCAATTTGCATATGAAGTTTTGGTAAGATACCAGGTGGTTCTTCATATCTAAATCCTTGATCAATAGGTTTTACACTCAATGCTTTACCAACACTATCAGATACAGGAAACAATGCTACTGAACTACCAGTTGAACTTGTTACACCTACAGTTGGTAGCGTGAGATATCCAGCACCAGCGTTTGTGATTTTTATTTTAGTTACGTCATTGGTACTAGAGTTTGTCTGTGCTTCCATAACAATCTGATCATTAGAACCTTCTTCTAATAATAGTATACCATTTTCTACATCGTCACTTTCTAAAAGAAAACCACCATTGACTACAGCAACTTCACCAGCAAGACCACTACCGTCAGTTGGGTTTGTAACTGATAAAGCATCACCCACAGCATAACCACTACCACCTGTTTCTACAATAATACTATCAATCTTACCATAACTTGTATTGTCTATCTGTGCTACTAATCCAGCACCACCTCTTTGCTCTAAACTTGGGACAGAAATAACTTCACCAACTTCGTAATATCGACCAGGTGTTGTAACTGATACATCATCTACAATAGAAATAATTGTACATGTAAGTGTTACGTCTGGGTCATCGTTTGGTGTACCAGTAATTGTTGATGTGGTTTGCTGTAATACTTTTGTACCATCTTCGTTGAGTATATTGTCTTCGTCTGTTTCGTCAACAATAGCATCACCATTATTCGTAACAAAAGTACCACTATCACTATTCTTAGATATTGTAAGTGTCGCAACATCTCTTTGAATACCACCAAGTGTTACACTTGATACTGAGGCATCTTCTACTACAGCGGTTGCTAGATTGACATTATTGTTACCAATAATATTTGCCTGTGTTATTGTTTGACCCTTTAGTTTCAACATGTCACCATCAGTTGGTGATACCAAAGTTACTTTTAATACTTGTTGAGTATTGAACTTACCATCTGATACTCGTAACATATCGACAGTTGGAAAATATAGTTCAGGTGTTTCATTAAGTAATGCTCTAAAAAATATTTCATGTCCTTTCTTTGTACCTTTACGTTTATACAAAGATAAAATATTTTTTGTAAGTTGTCTCTTATCTAATCCGTCTGTAAGATTGTTTGGTATTGTTTGTAAGAATGTATTTCTAAATTGTATAAAGAAATCGTCTAGTGTATCATTAACGTCAGCATATTCTAATAACTGTGTTAATGTTTCATTTGGGTTTGCTCTATACTTACCTATGAGACCTTCAGCACCAGATGTGCTGCCTGTAATCTTTTCGCCAGTAATAAATTTTGAATTAGCAGTAATGAAAATTTTAAGATTGTCTGTATCTTCTGCCAGTATTGTTGCTGTCTCACCAGAAGTAGCACCTGTGATTGTTTCACCTTTTTGAAACTCACCAATTGTTTCTTCTTCGTTAAGTATGTAATCGTTTTCGTTACTCTTTTTCTCGTCAGTACCATCTAAAGCAATAAAACCCTCTGCGGCAGTTTCTAATAATATTTGATCACTTGCTGTTACACTAGATAAAGTTATCTGTGCTGAATCCATAAACACATAATATTGTTTTATGAACTCCGCAAGTAACGGGTTGTTTGCTTGTATGTGTTGAGGTAATTGTCGCTTTACTAAAGGACTTAATTTCTTATTGAACTTAGCCATAGATTACGCATAACTTGTTGGTGTTGAATAACCTATACCTGAAGTTGTATCAAAGTCATCTGCCGTTACAGTTGTTGTAGTATTAGTTTCATCGATTTCTATAACTTGATTTCGAACAGGTTTAATATCAACTGAATTAGGTGTAACTGTTAGTCTGATTGCTGTAGATGAAGCACCATCAACATTTGAAACTTCTGTAACAAATAAAGAGTTTAGAACAATTGTACCATTAGCATAATCAATTGTGCCTTGTGTATTGTTTGTATATGTTCTTACACCTGCTACAAGATAATACAATCTTATATTACCTTCTCCGTCTTCATCTAAAAAGTATTCGTTAGTTGTATCACCATTTATTTTAAAACCACTTGTTGATAATATACCACCGCCACTCGCATTGTGACCACTGTGTGGATTATATAATGCGTTACTAAAGTTTATAGTATAAGTTGTTGATGCTGTAGTTGTAGCAGTAAAAGATTTATGTAATTTAACAGTAGTAATGTTTGATAGTATTGCTGTATCAACTTTGTTTACTGTTTCAATAAATTTACTGTGTCTAAACATTTGATCAAACTGTTGTAAATTATTATCGTTGAATGTTGTAATAGCAGATTGAACTAATGACTTGATACTGTCAGAAGTTTTTGTAGTTTTTTTCTGATCAAATTTAACTGTAACATTTAGTTGTAAGAAAGTAGTTTCAGTGTCTTCAATAACAGGTGTGATACTTGCTACGTTAAAATCTTTTAGTTTATTAATGATATCTGTTTTGTCAGATTGAGTTACTACGTTACCTGTTTTAGGTTTGATAGAAATATAAACTCTACCGTATACAGGTGTTGAGTTATCTTCACCGCCCCATACTTGAACTGAGTTGGCGTTAGGGTAAATTGTTTTTACTCTACTCTCATAATCTTTCGTTGTTACAGCACGGTTCTGTGAAGCGTATTGTCTTGGTGCGTTGAAACGAATACTGTCAGGTGTTTCTGGGTCAGCACCGCCAGATGAATTACTTGCTGTAGTTATTGTAGCAGTTGAACTACCTGCGATTGTGCCAGATAAACTAAATGAACTAGCACCATTACTGTCAGAGCCACTTGTTACAATGTAAGATAGTGTTACGATGTTACCTGTTGATACTGCTTTACCTAAAACACCATCACCAAATATAACTTCATACTTTTCATCTTCAACACCCTCTAAGTAATACACAGTTGATGTTGATGTTACGTCTGCCAAGTCAGTTGACTTTGTGTAAGTTGTAGTTGTAGAATCCGTTGAACTGTTTTGTACTGTAACTTGTAAAGTTGTGGTATCTGCTAAAGGGTTCTCAATTAAAAATCTTTGATCAGCATTTGTAGTATCTACTGTAAATTTATTATTAACAAGTGTGCCTTCGTACACAGGTAATTCTGAAAAAGTATATACACCATCAACTGGTGAAATAGTTGTGTCATCTTTTACAACATAGTTGTATGATACACTATCAACAGTAGTTGTAAAAGTTGTGCCTCTTGCCGCAACAGCAGTTGAACCAGATAAGTCTGATACTACTACATTTAATTTTGCGATTGGTGATGTTGCTGATCTAGGCGTGTAACCTACATGTTTGGCATGAGAGACAATACTGTTTCGTATGTCAGCACTATCTAAAAACATTTCGTTTGCCAGAACATTGGCATACACAGCGTTGTAATGTGTGTTATATGCTAGAACATCTAGTAGTGTATTCATACCAGATCCTGTAAAGTCATAGTCTGTAAATTGATCTTGTTGTTTTAAAAACGTTTTTAGATTTTCTTTGATATCATCAAAGTCTAAGGCCGTGACATCTATTCTTTTATCAGACATTATCTACTTCTTTCTAACATTACATCTAAGGTGACTAACTCACCAGGTATGTTTATAACTCTAAATGATATAGTAACCTCATATGAATTGGCAGCCAAGTTTGGTCTAGCATCAATTGATACTACTCTGGCACGAGGTTCAAAGTTTTCTATTACTTCACCAATAGTTCTTGTTAAAGCATTAGCAGTGATTGGGTCTATCTGTTCAAACAATAAGTTTGATACACCAGATCCTATTTCTGGGTGAAACGGTCTTTCGTAATGGTTTGTGAGTATGAGATTCCGTACACTTTGCTTAACCGCATCAACATCTTTCTTTTGAAGGACATCTTGGGTGTTGGCGTTCTTCTCAAAAGATAACGCCAGATCTTTATAAAGTCTAACGGACCTTGATGATGCGTTAGTACCACTTGCGTCTCTATAACCTGATTGAAGTATTGCCATGATAACTATTTATCACGTTACCCAGCAAAAACATCACCACTGCCCGCATTTCTTGTATGACCACATGTATCAGCGTCACCTTGACGATTGACTGGTTTACCATTAGCGTTCACTGTGCCACTACCATTAGCAGTTTTGACGCCAGTATGTAACACGGGATGGTCAGTTACACTATCACCATTGACAGTGATAGACTTGCCATTTACATTAACGTTACGACTAGAACTAACAATTCCACCGCCACTATTAGCGTCACCATTTCGATTAACACTAGGCACTGCCTTGTCCACGTGAGCGTGTGTGTAATCTTCTCTTAGATTTGTTCTTTGGTTTAGACCTAGGGCTATTGCCTATAGATGTTCTTTTCTTTGGACCACGTGAGTAGGTATTGTTTATACTAAGACCGCGTGCCATCTAACAACCCACATCACTCGCATGTTCGCAATTACCACACTCGCAAGATTGACAAGAACCGCCATGTCCACAATGACAACCATGACCACAATGAATACATTCGCCCATTACTTTTTCGCTTTCTTTTTCTTTTCGACTACCTTCTTTTTCTTCTTAGTAGTCTTCTTTTTTGTCTCTACTGGCTTTTCTACTTTCTTAGTTAAGCCCAACCATTCTAAAATCTTCATATATTCTCCTTTGTTGTAAAAATACAACACATTTTATTAGTATCAAATTGTTAAGTCATTGAAAAATAACACTTTTAATTTTAAAAAAAGTGTATTTTTTATTTGACTTTATAATATTTATAGTATATAGTCTACTTATGATTATGAAAAATATACCAACTAAAAACGAAATGTTTAATGAATACAATAAACTTAAAACATTAGACGATAAAATTGACTACATGAAATCTATTAGAGATATGGATATCCATAATACTCTTAACATAGAATATAACAATATTATTACTAAGTTATATTCTGATAGACATTCAGATCACATTCAAACTATTGAAGAAGATCAAGGTATCTGGTCTGAATTTGCTTTAGAAGGTTTACAACAATAATTGAAAGGACTATATTATGATTAAAACTAAATTCAAAAAAGACTTCGTTACTTTAAACGATATATTAACATTCATCAAGTCTGATGAGTGGGGCCCCAACTATGAAAAAGTTATAGTTGCGGCACTTAAAGACCGTAGAAAATCTGAGGCTAAAGAAATCAAGTCTCAGGTTAAAGTTGGATCTACTGTAGGTGTTTCTGGTAGATTTGAATACTGGTTAGGCACAGTAGAGAAAGTTATGAAAACTAGATGTGCTGTTAAGAATATGAATAACGGTATGAGATATGCCGTGCCTATGAACTTGATAGATGTTAAGGCTGTTTAATTGTTAGACTACATCGCTGGTATAGTCATGTGGTTATTTACTATGATCACTTGGCATACATACAGAATAATTTATACAATATTATTTACAGCGGCACTATTAGTGCCGTTTTTTATTGGGCAATATATTGACGGTGAATTATTTACTGGTTGGACTTTTGTAGGTGATTGGAGTTGTAGACTTTGTGACTAAATCGTTATTAGAAAAATTATTAGTATGTAAAGGTAAAGCAGATCAACTTGCTAGGCGTGATGTTCGAACTACAAAAGAATTAGCAGATCGTATCGTTTGGGAGAGATTAAGAAAAATACTCTCCCAACGATATAAGCGTTATGATGATTAGCCTCTAACTTCTTCAGTTGCTTCTGGCGCCGCCAGTTCTTCTTCGAGGATATCTAATTCATCTTTTGCCGCTGGCATTTCAATTGTCACTTTTGGTATAGGCATATCTCTTGCCAATCTTTCTGCTTCTTCACCATATTGATGACCAAGCCAAAAAGCACCAATCACTATTAAAACATAAATTAATTTTTTCCAGCGATTTTTAGTTATGTCTCTCATTGGTTCTTACCCCTTATATCTCTGCCATAAGTTGACAGCGATCCAGGCAATAAGACCCCATTTGACTACTGCCATTACTGGCAATATACCTGTGAAGATTGAGATTGCTAATATAATCAATCCGTAATCTTTCCAAGCACCTAAATCTTTGAGCCATTTATCCATTGTTGTTCTCCTTTGTTAATTGTTTGAAACTTAAAATGTAAACTTCGTACCTACTGAATAGTGTTGTAGGTCAGTACCTGTATCTAAATCATCTTGTTGTAACTCAGCGTATATAGATAATGAATCCGTCATTGAATGACTTAACCCATAAGTCATATAAGTTCCTGTACCTTCTTTATCTCCGTAACCAACTGTGATTGCTTTCCAACCAATCGTTGCTTCCATACCTTCCAGATCCGTTGCCGCATCTTTCATTGTGTATGTACTAGCGATAGTTAAATCACCAATCGTTGTTGAAGCACCTGCGCCCCAATAAGAGATATCATTTACTACATCGTCAGCATATCCTAAAGCGATATCAATGCCATCCATAGAATGAGAAAGACTTGCTTCCCACATATCAATGCCATCTTGTCCAGAACTACCATCAATCACAGCACCGGCAGAAAAACTACCGTTGTCTAGTTTGATCATGTTTGAACTTCTATCACCATATTTGAATACAGCGTTAGATCCATACACTTCAAAGTTTCCTGTTTGTGAAACCCATTCGTGTGATTGACGACCAACTGTGATTGCGATGCCATTATTTTCTAAACCCGCATAAGCAAGTCTGGAATCAAATGTGTCACTACCACTATCATCAACATCTAAACCAACTTCTAATTTTGCGATACCATTTAGTGAACTACCCTCAATACTTGGTTCGATTATATCAATACCAATTTTTGATCCGTTGTTCTCTAACTTATCGTAAGCAACACCAGAAGAATTTTCATCATGCGAAAGTTTGTAGTTAAAGGTACCATACGGTGTTATGTTTGCCGCATTTGCGCCATAGGCAAATACTAATAACATAGCCGCCGTAATAGTAATTAATCTTAACATATTTTCTCCTTGATTAATTTTTACTCAACACCCAGGAAGGGTGGACTAATGTATTTCCTCAATATTATTTATAACTCTCATCATATTGAACTGAATATATATCGTCTACTTGCGATTGTTCAGACAGCACATAGGCACTTATATGTGTGTAACCATTGAGTTTTGCCCATATAATTCTACGACTACCTGCTTGCCATTTTCGATACTTGTCATTTAACTTACGAACCATTACAGGGTGCTGTAGACCATTCTCTTTCAAACTATCGAAAAGTTTTTTATAATTAATGCCTTGACTATCCGCATAGACGATCCAGTTATCTACTCTATCCCACTTGTATGTCAACTCATCTATTGGTAATATAGTATGATACTGTGGGTGTGTAATCTCTTTGGCTTCTAAAATTTTTTTACTCATTATTTACCTTGTAAGTAATAATACTATCTGGTGCATCATCATTACGAAATACCAGATTGCCACTAATAATCATTCGTGTCGTATCATTGTTAGGTAAAACTTCATGTGGTAATCCACCATTAAATAAACATACACGACCTGCTTTAGGTTTAACTTTTACTCGTTGATTATCAATATAAGGAAACCCTGGATTATAGAATATTGTATCACTTGAATTTTCACTACAAGAAATATAACAAAGAAAAGACCAATCATGTCTATGAGTTCCGTGAACATGAACGGCATGAGTATCGCCTGGATTATAATGTTGAATCCACATCTTGGTCGCTTCATACGTTTTATAATTTAATTTACCTGCTATATCAGAAAACATTTGTACAGGAAAAAATAATGACACTAATTGTTCCGTTAAGTCTTCTGTTCCATTATAAGAGTTTTTATCTTTATACTGAGTACAAAAATCTTTTAACTCTTTTGATATTGGTACATCGCCCCAATATAAAGTTGAAGTAAAATCTATAAAGTGAATGTTTGTCATTA
>MDTB01153874.1_pt1 | contig 25735 bp, 23 predicted proteins | sample 811161 | NCBI WGS metagenome assembly MDTB01 (sample SAMN05326650, study PRJNA326480) | marine metagenome | isolation source: seawater | place: Mediterranean Sea | collected 2009
AGTAACAGAACTTCAAACTATGTTGGTGAACAGAGATGCGGCTACTCAAGCATTTGCAAAAATAGGTCAACAAAATCTTTTCGATTATATACGGTAGTAATACAAATGACGAATATAACAGCAGCCATTCTTACAGAGACAAAGAAGCCATTACAAATTTTGGATGACCTCAAAATACCAGAATTAAGAAGTGGACAAGTGCTTGTAAAAATACACTATGCAGGTCTCTGCCATAGCCAGCTTATGGAGGCAAAAGGTTTCAGAGGCGAAGACCATTTCCTGCCTCATTTGCTTGGTCATGAAGCAGTGGGGACAGTAATAAAGATTGGAAATAAAGTAAAAAAGGTTCAAGCTGGTGACAAGGTAGTTTTAGGTTGGATTAAAGGCCAGGGTTTAGACGAAGGCGGAACAATTTACGAGAGCGCAACACTTGGAAATATTAATTCCGGACCAGTGACAACTTTCTCCAATTATTCAGTCGTTTCCGAAAATCGTGTTTATAAAAAGCCACCATTTACGGGTTTTAAAGAATGCATTCTTTATGGTTGCGCACTTCCAACAGGTGCCGGAATAATTTTAAATGACATAAATCCGAAAAAAAATTCTGACCTCGTTATACTTGGATTAGGAGGCGTTGGCCTAAGTGCTTTAATGGCTGCAAAATACAAAACACCGAGGAGCTTGATTGCTATTGATGTTGAGGAAACAAAGCTCCTATTGGCAAAAAAATTGGGTGCTACACACGTATTCAGCGTAAACGAACCTAATTTGAAAAAAAAGATTGCCAAAATTTGTTTTAAAGAAGGTGCAGATTATGTTGTAGAAGCAGCAGGAAAAACTTCAACCATAGAATTAGGTTTTAGTTTATTAGCCCCAAGTAGTGGGGAATTGGTATTCGCTTCTCATCCTCAAAAAGGACAAAAAATTTCCATTGATCCATTCGAATTGATTTTGGGGAAAAAAATCAGGGGTAGTTGGGGCGGTAGCTGTAACCCTGACCTTGATATTCCAATTTTAGACAATTTGGCTAGAGATGGCGCTCTTAGCCTTAAAGAATTAATTTCTAGAGAATACAATTTATCCGAAATAAATGAAGCCTTTCGAGCATTAGAGGAAAGGACCATTACTAGAGCTCTAATTGTAATGCCCTAGAAATATCATCAACCCAGTTTAGCATATGTATTGGCGTAGAATTTGCATTCACAACTATTAATTACTTTATGAATTTACGAGCTGCTCATGAAAACTGAAATTAATTTAATGAAAAATTATCCTAAGACAAAACGTGATCCTTTCTTGAGGCTTCAGGAAAAAACTGAACAACACAAAAAACTGGCTAAATCGTTTGGAAAAGACTTCTTCGACGGCACCCGTGAAACTGGGTATGGTGGTTTTACATATAACTCCAGATTTTGGGAGCCAGTAGTGCCAAATTTTGTAGAGCATTTTGATATTAAAGACGGAGATAGCATCCTTGACGTAGGATGCGCAAAAGGTTTCATGCTTTATGACTTTCTTAGATATAATCCGAACTTCAATGTGAAGGGAATTGATATCTCCAAATATGCGATTGAGAATGCTCACAAAAGCGTCAAAAAATTTTTAGAGGTTGGTGATTGTAGGAAGCTACCATTCGAAGACAATTCTTTTGATTTTTGTTTCTCTATAACAACTATTCACAATGTTGAACCAGAAGAGTGTTTGGAAGCTCTGAAAGAAATTGAACGTGTTACAAAAAAAGGCGCATTTATAACTGTCGATGCTTATCACAACAATACAGAAAAAGATGCAATGTTTGCTTGGAATCTAACCGCAAAAACTATCCTGCATGTTGATGAATGGAGAGAAATGTTTAACAGAGCGGGATATCAAGGTGACTATTACTGGTTTTTACCGTAATTTAAGATTAACTTGCCTCGCCAAGGAGACCCTTAAAATGAATTATGCAAGAAAAATTAACATTGATGAATCTTCTATTTGTTTTGCAAACCATTCTAATAATGAAACTTTATCAGAAATTCGCGAGATATTAGAAAAAAGTGTCTTGAAAACAGGAAGAGTATCATCTGCATATTTAACAAATAACTATCATAAAGAGTTAAGAGAAGTACAAGATATTCTCAACAAGAAAAACTTTGTAAATAAGATCGTACAAAGTATTAAGGGCCAGATTAAGGAATATATTCAACATGAATTTTTTTTGGTACAAACAAATTTATATTTAAGAGGAACTCGTCCTAATAATAATTTTTTAGAGGAAACTATAGGCTGGCATAGAGAATCCTTTTATGGGAGTGATTTAGGGGCATCAGTAAATATTTGGACACCGATTATGAATGTAACTCCTGAAAATACCTTAAGATACATCCCTAATTCGCAATATATTGATGACTCACAGATATTAACCAGTTCTATTGAATCAAAACTAACTGCTAAAGGAAGTGACAGAAATAAGGTTGGGCTGCTTTATTCTCCAAAGCAAATCATACAAGGTGTTGACCTAACAAATAGTCGTCCCATGATTGTCCCAGAAAACTCAAGCGCGATATTTTCAGGAAATCTAATTCACGGTGCTGCAAAAAATAACACCCCTAAAATTAGATTTTCTGTTGATTTCAGAATAATGGATAAACGGTCTTACAAACCGGAAAAATCCAAATCGTTTCATGAAGCATCTGGTAAAGCATATTTTGAAGAGTTCAATTGAAAATTATTCCACAGAATATACCCGCAAAATATTCTAACATTTCTTTAAATCAACTTTAGTCTGAAGAAAGATATTTGTCTCCTCAAGGGCACATATATTTCCAATATCACAAAAGTAACTTTTCGTTTCGTAGCAAAAGAAGTTGGCTAAGTTTGGCTCCAGCAGATCTTTTGCAATATCAGATAAATGTAAATATTCGTTGATTATTTTTTTTAAATACTGCGAAGAAAAAAGGTATATTGCACCGTTAGAGAGATCAGTTAAAGGATTTTCAATTTTTTCCCAAAATTTAAGAATTTTCCCCTCTTTGTTAATTTCTAATGTACCACATTGCTCTGGCGTTTTGGACCTAAATACTAGAATAACTGCATCACAATTGAATTTTTCGAATTTGTGCTTCGCTTGTTCCAAAAATTTGTTTAACGTGTCGTCGTAAAAGTTATCGCAATGAATCACTAGCAAATCTTGGTCGTTGTTTTGATGTATTAATTTTAAAAATGTTCCACCTGTTCCTTCCAATTTGTCTTCAATTATAGTTTTAATTTTTAAATTAGTTTTGACTTCTTTGAGAAATCGTTCCACCATTTCTTTTTTATAAAATAAGTTAACAAATACCTCTGAAATATTCATTTCCGTATTCTCGATCTTCTCAAGCCAGTGCTCTAGAAGCGACTTTTTCCCAACCTGTACCAAACATTTTGGTATTTTATTGGTTATAGGCTTTAGTCGTGTTCCCAATCCTGCAGCTAAAATTAATACCCGCATGCGCAAATAGCCTCAATAATTTTGTCAGAAGAGATAGGTTGATTACCAATAGTCGAAACCTGCAAACCGGAAATTACGGCGCCTAAAAAAGCTGCGTGCCAGATGTCAGCTCCATTAGCAAGAGCGATTGAGGCTGCAGTTAACATAGAATCCCCAGCACCAGAATTATCCCGACAAACTTTTGCAAGGGCGGGTAATCTGTCAATGCTATTAGCATTATCAATATTTTTTCCATCCTGAATAAGCACACCATCCTCTCCTAGTGTGATGAATAGATTTTTTGCTTTCGACTGCTTTATGAGATTGTAGGCTATTGAAACTATACCTGACTCCTTATCATTTAATGCAATACGGGCTTCATGTTCTGTTGGCGTAATTAAATCCATCTTTTTAAAACGACTTATGTCACCATACTGAGAAGATGACTGGCTATCGGCGGTCATTAATAATTTTTTAGATTTTTTAAGGCTTGTTAATTCCTTTACCAATCCTGGCGGTAGAATTCCGTAGTTGAAATCAGAAAGCATAATCAAATCGGTTTCGTCGATATATTTTTTTACTTCAGTAATAACGTCAAGAATTTTCTCGTTTGAGAGATTTACTTCAACTAGATCTGAAAATCTTAAAAGTGTTTTACCTTCACATTTAATTCGTGTTTTTATAGTCGTTTTTCTCGAAGCGTCGAAAAGAATACTATTCTCCACTCCATATTCTGAGAGAAAATTCGACGTAATTCTATTATTTTGGTCTTTACCTACAACAGAAATTATTCTTGATTGAGTATTAAGTGCTCTAGCATGTGCTGCAACAATACCTGCCCCTCCTAAAAATTTCTCTTCCCGTATTGGTTGGACAACAATTGTTGGGTCTTCCTTGCTCATTCCCAACGGCCTACAATATTGGTAAATATCTAAAATAATATCACCGATAGTTAAAACATTAGTGTCTTTAAATTTTCCAACAATATTAATCAAAGATGCCTTCGAAATCTTCCGTCTTTTTAGGAAGTTTTTAATCTCTGGCAACTCCCATGGTACTTGAAAATCTTTAGTGCTAACCTGGATGTTTGCTCCAGTTTTTTCGTTTCCAGCACTAAAAATTATTTCACCACCCCACTCACCAACAATTTTTTCAATATTCTCTCTATTTTTGTATTCTGGTCCTTTAACAACAAGACGTGGTTTAAGTTTAATTAAAGTACTTTTTAAATCACCATCTAATAAGATAACTTCAGCACTTTTTAGGTATCCTTTAACAGCAGCTATCCTTACCTCTTCTGGCATGTAAGCGCTATCACCAGCTGCAGCGTCAGAAAAAACACCTACTATAAGATGACTACTTTTACTCGCAGCAAAATCGAGAAACCGTCTGTGACCGGGGTGTAATATATTAAATAACCCTGAAACAAATGTCGGCTTGTAATTATCCAGCATGGATTGAATATTTTTTAACTGACCCATTTAAATCTATCTCGAGAATAATTTATCTATTTGAAACAATTTTTTCTACTTAAGGTTCAAATGCATAATTTATGCCATCATATAGACAGGTAAATTAAGAAGTTAAAAAAAAATTGGCATCAAACTTGCAGTTTCCAATCAAAATTATTGGAGACTAGTTTGGGAAAAAAAATATTTATAACTGGAGGTTGTGGGTACAAAGGCGGTAAAATAGTACCACTTTTGTTGGAACACGGACATTCCGTATTTGTATATGATACTGCGTGGTTTGGGAATTTTCTTCCAAATCATCCAAAATTAACAGTTGAATATGGTGATGTTAGGAATATGTCCAAAGTTTCCCTAGATGGTTTTGATACGGTAATTCATTTAGCATCAGTAGCAAATGACCCATGCGGAGACCTCAATCCATCTATTACTTGGGATATATCTGTATTATCAACAAAACAACTCGCAGAGATGGCAGTTGCTTCTGGTGTAAATAATTTTATTTATGCTTCATCGGGAAGTGTTTATGGGTTAAGTGAATCTGAAAAAGTTACCGAGAAAGAGCCTCTTGTTCCCATATCAATTTATAATAAAACGAAAATGTGTGCTGAGCGCATTCTATTAAGTTATAGCGAAAAATTAAGCATCAAAATAATTAGGCCTGCAACGGTCTGTGGCTTATCCGAGAGAATGAGGTTAGACGTTGCGGTGAATATGTTGTCTTATCAAGCTTTGCAAAATAAAAAGATAACTGTTTTGGGCGGAGAACAAATAAGACCAAACATCCATATCGACGATTTGGCAAATCTTTATTTGTTCTTTGTTGAAGCCGAAGATAAATTAAATGGCATTTATAATGCTGGTTTCGAGAACCTCAAGATTCTTGAAATCGCAGAAATGATAGCTGCCAAAACTAAAACTGAAATTATCGTTAAAGAGTCAAATGACCCGAGATCGTATCGTCTTTGTTCAGACAAATTGTTAGAGACTGGTTTTAGTCCAAAAAAAACAGTCATGAATGCTATTTCTGAAATTTCGGACGCCTGGATGGCCGGTCTCCTCCAAAATAAGCCTGAATGGCATACTATGAGTTGGATGCAAACCCACCAATTGGGTCCTGAAATAAAAATACACTAAATTTCTATCTCTTTCTACGCATAAAGGAACCTATAATGCCAAATGAACTTTATTTAGGAAGTATTTCAGACCAAGCGAAAGGGTTGAAAGCTTATTTTAACGAAATACAAAATTTACTCGAAAATATTAATATTGAGAACGTGATCGCATTGAGAGAGATACTCCATAGATGTTGGTGCACGCAAAATACGGTGTTCTTGCTAGGAAATGGCGGTAGCGAAGCAAATGCAACACATCTCGCTAATGACTTACTTTATGGTCTTGGAAAAAATTCGGGTGGCGTTGGTTTAAAAGCTATATCTTTATCTGCTAATTGTTCAGTTCTTTCTGCGATAGCAAATGATGATGGATATGAATATATTTTTTCAAAACAACTTAAAACCTTGGCAAAGCCTGGAGATGTACTATTAGTATTCAGCGGTTCAGGTAACTCGGAAAACATAATAACATGCATAAAAACTGCAAAAAAGATGGGGCTTCAAACAGCGGGCTTTCTTGGTTTTGATGGAGGTAAAGCAAAAAAATTTCTAGATGTTTGCGTTCATTCAAAAACTTACAATATGCAAGCAAGTGAGGACATACAAATAATTTTGGGACACGCTATTTGTCGTGATTTATGTATCGTTAAAAATTAAATTAAAAAAGTACTTATACCATGAAACAGTCAAAAAGCAAATTTTGCGTGCTAGGCGCTACTTCTTTTGGTGGACGCTCAGTGACAGAATCCCTATTAGCTGATGGTCATAGTGTGTTGGGAGTAGGCCGTAGGGATTTACCCTTAGAGCCATTCGAGATTAACTCTCAAAAACTCGAAAATCTGGAATGGGTTAAAGCGGACATTGTTCTTGAAACTAATCGGCTTATAGAGAGAGTTAACGCATTTAAGCCAGAATTTATTATTGATTTCATGGGTCAAGGAATGGTGGCTGAGAGTTGGAATGCTCCTTACCAATGGTATCATACCAACTTATCAAAAAAATCTGAATTCATAAGCAAAATAAAATGGGAAAATTTTCTTCGTATTTATATCAGAATATCTACACCAGAAGTATTTGGTTCTGTAGAAGATCTGATTACCGAAGAACATTCATTTAATCCCTCAACACCATATGCTCTCTCCCACTCATCGATTGATCAGCATTTAGAATTATATGCAAATCAAACCAATTTTCCATTCATTATATCAAGATATTCGAACTTTTACGGGCCTGGCCAACAATTATATCGAATAATCCCCAAAGCATTATATCTCGGCATAACTGGCGGCAAACTCACCTTAGACGGCGGCGGTATATCAGAACGCTCGTTTATATATAAAGAAGATATTGCTTCGTCCATAAACTCTATAGTTTCAAAAGGCAAAGTTGGAGAAACATACCATTTCACCGATTCTAATTGTACGTCGATAAAACATTTAATTAAAAAAGTGTCGTCGGTTTGTGACATAGACTTTGAAAACTTTACTATCGAGGGTAAAGAACGTTTTGGAAAAGACCAACGTTATTTCATGAGCAGTCAAAAAGTTAATAACCTATTGAATTGGCATCCAAAAACCTCACTTGACGATGGAATCAAAAAAACATTGAGTTGGGTAAGAAAAATCAAACATCTAATTAAGCCAGAATTTCTTCAGTATCACCACATTTATCGAGATTACAATGAACCAAATTACTAATTTTCTTCCAAAACAATATGAAAAAGATAACGTTTTTTCCGTAAAACATAATTATTTATCAGAACAATTTTCAGATTACAAAGATATCCTAGCAAAGATCGAAAATGTGATTTTGAAAAATGATTTCACGTTAGGTCACGAGGTCGATGTGTTTGAGCGTAATATTTGTGAACTCACGGGAAGCAAGTTTTGTATTGCTGTGGGAAGTGGAACAGATGCTATAAGACTGTCACTTTTAGCTTTGAATATTGGACCTGGAGATGAAGTGATTACCACCCCGTATACTTTCCACGCTACCATCGGCGCCATAGCTACCACCGGTGCAACTCCTGTTTTTGTCGATTGCGATGAAGATTTTAACATCAATACGAATAAAATTTCAGAGGTTTTGACAGAAAGAACAAAGGCAATAGTGCCAGTTCATTGGGCTGGCAGGTTAGTAAATCCAATTAAATTACGCGAAATTTCCAACAAATATTCAATCCCAATAATCGAGGATGCATGTCACGCCATTTTATCGCATAGGGATGGGATTAATGCTGGCACAATAGGCAAGGCAGGTTGTTTTTCTTTACATCCTCTGAAAAATTTAAATGCGTGGGGTGACGGTGGTTTTGTTTGCACAAACGATCCTCACATAGATAGACAAATACGTCTACTAAGGAACCACGGACTTGAAAACCGAGATTCCTGTTCGGTTTTTGGTTTTAATTCTAGACTAGACACAATCCAGGCAGTTGTGGCTAACCATTTATTGGAAAAACTGGAAAAAATAACACAACATCGTATAAACAATGCTCATACATTAGACCAAAAATTAGGAAAGCTTAACGCTCTAAAAATCCCTGCTCGATCTACAAATATACATGAAGTTTTTCATTTATATTGCTTTCAAGCAGACAGAAGAGATGAGCTTTCAGATTATCTTAAAAACAATGGCATAGATGCAAAAAAGCATTACCCAATTCCGATGCATTTACAGAAAGCATCGAAATATCTTGGGTACAAGGAAGGTGATTTTCCAATAGCAGAAAAATTAGCCCAAAAAACAATATCCCTACCGGTTCACGAATTTGTAAATGTCAACCAAATAGAAAAAATGTCTAGTTTGATATGGGATTTTTATAATGTCTAAAATGCAAATTCCCTTCGTTGACCTAAGTCGCTTTTTTAAAAAACATAAGCAAGAAATACTTAGACTTACAGATGCAATTGGTGAGAGTGGGATTTATATTCTTGGTGAAATTGTTGAAAAATTTGAACAAGATTTCGCTCAGTTCTGTGGCGTAAAATACGCAATTTCCGTGGGGAATGGCACAGATGCGCTAGCATTAAGCCTAAAATCACTAGATATTGGAGAGGGTGACGAAGTTATCATACCTGGAAATTCTTTTATTGCAACTGCAGGTGCTGTAATTGAGGTTGGCGCTACTCCTGTGTGTGTTGATGTCAAAAAGGACCAAAATATTTGTATCAACTCCATCAAGGAGTCTATTTCCTCCAAAACAAGGGCAATTATTGTGGTTCACCTAAATGGTAAGCCTGTTCAAATTAAAGAAATAAAAGAAGCAATTTCAGGATCAAACATCAAAATAATCGAAGACGCTGCTCAATCAATTGGTGCAGAAATAAATGGCCAAAAAACTGGAGGTTTTGGTGTTTGCGGATGCTTTTCACTTCACCCGTTAAAAAATTTCCATTTAATTGGCGATGCTGGTATGATAACAACGAACTCGGAAGAATTAGCCAAAAAACTTAAAATTTTAAGGAATCATGGTTTAATTGACCGCGATAAATGCCAATACTTTTCTCGCAATTCTAGATTAGACACACTGCAAGCAAGTTTTGGAAGTTATTTATTACCCCACCTTGACGAATGGACAGATAGAGTAATTAAAATAGCTGAATATTATCAAAATAGCTTGCATGGAAAACTCTTTGTACCCTATGCCGATGTTGAAAGTAAGCACGTTTTTCATAATTTTGTTGTACAAACGCCATTTAGAAATGAACTTTCAAATTTCTTAAATGTGAATGGGGTTGAAACAAAAATACATTATCCAATTCCGATTTGTGAGCAACCTGCTTGGAAAAATCATAATCTTCCAAACGCAGCTATTCCGAGGATTCACAAACAGAAAGATATGATATTGAGCTTACCAATATACGCTGAACTAACTGACCTAGAGGTTGAGTACGTCGCAGACAGCATAGATAATTTTTTTACAGAACATCAGAGCTTTAGAGACGCCATATGAGTATTAAAAATTTTTCAAATAAGCAGGTCATCAATTTTTTTTCGATGGTTCTTCGTATTAGAACGATAGAAGAAAGCATTGCGGAACGATATCATTTGGAAGAAATGAAATGTCCAATGCATTTATCTATTGGCCAAGAGGGCCCTGCTGCGGCAATTGCTATGTCTTTAAATCCAGAAGATAAGATGCTTAGCACACATCGAAGTCATGCCCACTATCTAGCAAAAGGCGGTAGTTTGAACAGAATGATTGCAGAGATGTTTGGTAAAACTACCGGTTGTAGTGGGGGCATGGGAGGATCAATGCACTTAATTGACAAATCGTGCGGATTTGAAGGTGCGACAGCAATCGTTGGAAATACTATACCAATTGCAACAGGGGTAGCTTTCGCTCAGAAACTCTCAAAATCAAATTTTATTACTGTTGTTTGCCTCGGTGAAGGCGCGACTGAAGAAGGTGTTTTTAGTGAGTCACTAAATCTTGCTGCTTTAAAAAAGCTTCCTATTATCTTCCTGGTCGAAAATAACAATTTTTCTGTTTATACACCCCTATCCGAAAGACAATCAAAAAAACGTTCAATAGTAAAAATTGCTGAGGCTCATGGTGTAAAGTCATTTGTTGGTAATGGAAACTTTATAGAAGAAGCACTACCCGTTTCATTCAATGCTTCAAAGTATGTAAGAAATACTGGTCTACCTGCACTAATTGAGTTCAAAACTTATCGTTATTTAGAACATTGTGGTCCGAATAACGATGATAATTTGTTGTATCGCTCTAATGAGGAAATTAAATATTGGCATTCGAATGATGTTATTACTAGAACCAAGGATTTGTTGGATAATATGGGCGTGGACGGAACAAACTTAAAAGAAAATATTAAAAAAAAGGTGACAAATGAAATTGATGTAGCTTTCAAATTGGCCATTGAGGCAAAATCACCTTCCTTAAGAAGGAGTTCCCACTTTGAATATGCATAAAAATAATTTCATAATACAGAAACCAGCTAAGTTTAAAATCTCAAATTTTGCGGATGGTATTGCATCTGCTTTTTATGATAGTATGAAGCACGATAAATCGGTAGTAGCGTTTGGATTGGGGACTACTGACCCGAAGTGTATTTTCGGCACGATGTCTGGCCTAAAAAATGAGTTTCCTGAGAGAGTGTATGACACCCCAATATCGGAAAACGCTCTGACTGGTATGGCAGTTGGGCTTGCTATATCTGGTTTTAAACCGGTTTTGACGCATCAAAGGCTAGATTTTAGTTTGCTTTCAATGGACCAAATTGTAAATTCTGCGGCTAAATGGCATTTTATGTTTGGGGGACAACAGTCAGTTCCCTTGGTAATCAGAATGATTATTGGTCAAGGATGGGGGCAAGGGCCTACGCACTCCCAAGCGTTGCAAAGCTGGTTTGCTCAAATTCCAGGATTAAAGGTGATCATGCCTGCATTCCCAAAAGACGCGTATAATCTATTGCGAAGCAGTATTTCTGACCCAAACCCAGTTATCTTTCTTGAGCATAGATGGCTTCATCAAATGGAATGGAACGGTGTTGGTAAAAAAAATGAGCCATCACCTCTTGGGAAGTCAAAAAGAATAAATATCGGAAACGATATTACCATTGTTTCCAATTCCATCAGCTCAGTTTATGCGTTCCATGCTGCAAAAATTCTTAAAAAATTAAAAATTAATTTAGATGTTATTGATGCCTATAATATTAGAGATTTGGATATGCCAGCTATTTCAAAAAGCGTCAAAAATACTGGACGATTACTTACTTTGGACTTTAGTCATAAATTTGGAAGTATAGGCTCAGAAATTATCACCAGGATTGCCGAAGATTTTTATTTTTCTATGAAATCTCCTCCTAAACGCTTATCCCTTCCAGATTTCCCAGTAGGCACTGCACAAAATGTTGAATCGGAGTACTATTTTACAACCTTTGATATCTGCAAAGTTGTACTCAGCATGCTTAATAAAGATAGTGAAAAAAATATTCAAATGGTCAAAACAGCCTGCGATATTTCCAAAAAAAACCAGTTTAAGGGTCCATTCTAACAATTTCTAATCTTAGAGATAGAGTGTTGGCATAGAACCTGCAACTCATTTTAAAGAGGTTTTTTTATGTCAAAAATATTAAAATGTTTCTATGATTTGAGAGTTTCTCCCTGTTCTTATGATATAATAAGTTTTCTTGCACAGGCAGAAACTTGTCGTATAAGAAGAGGCCATAATAGCATTCACTTTTTTGTGATAAGAGGTTCGCGTAAGAATGATTTGGGACGAAGATTGGAGAATGAAAATTTTCTTCAAAACGTAATTTTTCCTAGTTTATCTATACTTCCATCAATTGCTGAATTTTATTATGTTGACCCAGAACAAATTACCTTAGAGCCCGAGGAGTTTTTTGATGTGTTTCCAAGAGGCTATAACTTAGATTATCCTATTGATGGATTTTCTGGTGAGGGCTTAGTTGCGTCTTATTTTCGAAATGATGTTTGTGGCAAACTTTCTTCTCCATCTTGGGCAATTGCCTATGCAGAGCAATTTATTAACTCCCTTCCTAACAAAAATATTATTACGATTTCCGCACGCGAAGTAAGGCGAGACGACGTTAATGGCAGCCGTTTTTTTAATAGACCTTTTTGGGCGAACAACATTAATGCATTAAGAGAAATTGGTATTGAACCAATTCTGGTAAGAGACACATGCAATGCATTTAAAAGGACACCATTAATAAATTCGATGTTTGAGTGCCCAGAAGCAGCTTTAAATATTCCTTTTAGATTAGCACTTTATGAGATTTCAAAACATAACTTTGGAAAAAATAATGGTCCATCTATGCTTTTTTATTTTTCAAAAAGTGTCTCAACAACTTTTTTAAGTTTTGACAACAACGTTGCTGCCTTAAGTGAGAGGTTTCTCAAAAAGAAATATGGCATGACTAAAAACAGCCCAATTCCTTTTTCCAGGAAATGTTCAAATTTTGTCTGGGGTCGCGAGAATATAACAAAAATCATTGAACTAATTGAGCAAAAAAAAGAAACAGACCCAGAAGAATTAAATTATTTTCTTTCACCCTCAAATTTGGAAGCTGCAGCGCACACTGCAGCAAATTTCTTAATTCACTGTCTTTCTCGCACCTCAATTTTGCCTGAAGATAAAAGTTTAGCCGCAGGAATAGTCCAAAAATGTGGTCAATTTAATACTAAGATCGATTTAGATAAATACTTAAAGGAACATGAGGGGAATGGAATTCCTAAAGGAATAACTGAACAAATTTTTGATGACATTGACGAACCTTCTCTATTTTCTAATGCTGTTTAAAAGGACCAAAACTTTGCTATCACCTAACACAAATTTGGTTAAAATCCCGTCAACTGCTGCAAAATTCAAATGTCATATTTGTAATAAAAATACCACTGTGCCATTCGAACTATGGGATTTTGATAAATCCATTTCATCAGATTGCAAATTAATTAAAAGTAAGCCCACCATTGGTAACTGTTTATACTGTAAATCAACAGTCAAAAAAACGTCCACTACATGGAAAAACGAGGTGTCCAAAATTTACAATAATTATTCTATTTATAGTGATAGCGGGGGGTCAGAAAAAGTAGTATTTGACTCAAACCAGAAAACACAAAAACCTCGCTCAGAAGTCATTATAGAAACCCTCATAAATAAAGTTAAGTTACCTCATAATATGAAAATATTAGATATTGGAACTGGAAGTGGTGTATTTTTAAAAGCTGCAAATAAGAATTTTGCTTCTGCTAGTCTTTTCGGGCATGACATAAATGATAATTTCATGAGCGAACTTGAAACAATTCCAAATTTTAAAGAATTTTTCTACGGTAATGTAGACACAATACAAACCAAGTTTGAACTGATTAGTCTAATCCATGTGTTAGAACATGTGCTAGATCCAATCGTTTTTCTAAAACAAATTAAAACAAACCTAACCAAAGACGGTTATCTGATAATCAATGTGCCAGATTCAGAAAATAACCCGATTGATTTAGCCATTTACGACCATTGTACTCATTTTCAAACTACAACTTTAATCAACGTTCTTGGAAAAGCTGGTTTTGAGGTTAGTTTTATTTCAAACAAAAAAATCCCCAGAGAAATAATAATAATAGCCAAAATAGGAAAATACAAATCTATTTCCAAAAATAATGAGACGAATTTTGTAAGAAAAAACACTGCCTACTTAAAGAGTATGTATATGTGCGCAAATAATCTACGAAAGAATTTCGAAATAGACATATTCGGGTCCTCTTTAGCAAGCATTTGGCTAGCTGACCAATTATCAGAATGGAAAGGTAATTTTGTAGATGAAGACAAAAACAAATACAAAAAAAAGATCAACGGAAAACCAATTGTTAGTCCTAGCGAAGTAAAAAAAGAGACCAATATTTTCATACCACTTGAAAAAGAAATATCAAAAGCAATTGCAAAAAGACTCTCATCAAAAAGTGTGACTTATCACTACACTAATTGAGTCAGAAAGAGACAAAAGATGAATGAAACTCATCCAGACCATTTTATCGAAAAAATAGACTCATTAAATTATAAAAATGATGGGGTTCAATTGTTACGAAATGTTATTTCAATCAGGGCGGTTAACAGGGTAAAGGCAATATTACTTAAAGCTCTAAGCAACAATTATGAAAAATTAAGTGGTATGGGGTTTTGCAAAAATGGAGTGCTTGATAATAATGCTATTTCTAATGCTTTATATAACAAAGACGTAAATTTCGACCACGAAACAAGAATGCTACTAACAGGTCAATTCCCAAAAAAAGTTAGATTAGATAAAGAAATAATTAATTTAGCTTCCGAAAGAGGTCTTATAAAAGCCATAAATAACTGTACCGGCCTCAGAGTTGACAAGTTACATATGCCTCCAATGGCGCGGTTTGTAACACCGGGTCATTCAAACGCTGCTGTCCCCCCACATCAAGACTCTTCCTATAACAAACATATGTCTAATTTCGTAACAGTCTGGATACCACTTGTAAATATCACCAAAACCTGTGGCGGTGTTTCGGTGTATCCAGGGGTTAAAGAAGAGGTTGAGATAACGCAAACTACCAAAAATGGTCAATGGTTTGAAGCTTTAAACACGAAAAATATTAGCTCCGTTGACTGCGTTCCAATGGGAGCAGGTGATGCTTTAGTTATGAACAAGAATACTATCCATAGATCTATGTTAAATATGTCTAAAATAACAAGAATAAGCCTAGATTTGAGATACATTCCTGAAGAATCCTATTCAACAAAGCATTACTTAAATTTAAATAGTATGGAAACTATCAAACCGGAGACAGAATAATGGATACGATATTTGATAAGACTTCTGGAACAAAGCTTTACAATCATGATGAAGATATAGAGGCACAGTTAAATGATCATGTAGAAAAATTTGGAATTCAACCTCTTGATGCAATAAAAAACTGGCAGACAATAATAAGAAGACAGCCTTTAAAAAAGTTCCTATTGCATTATGAATTATTTATAAAAACATTGAATGTGCCAGGAGATATTGCTGAGTTTGGAGTTTATCGTGGCCAAGGTTTAATGACGTGGGCCAATCTACTTGAAGCCAGAGCTATCGGAAATAGAACTAAAACGGTTTTCGGTTTTGATAATTGGAAGGGGTTCACAGGGTTTTCCGAACAAGATGGAATAGAGAATAATGGTGCTGGAAAAACAATTGGTGGTTTCAATCCGTCCTTCTATAAGGAGGAATTAGTTAATTCAATATCTATATTTGACCAAGACAGATTTGTTTCTTGGAAGAAACGAATAAAACTTATCGACGGGCAAGTTGAAGATACAGTCAAGCCATTTTTATCAGAAAACCCTGGCATTAGATTTTCGTTGGTTCATTTTGATATGGACCTATATTTACCCACAAAAATAGCTTTAGAAGCAATTTGGTCACGGGTAACGCCTGGTGGTATAATAATTTTTGATGAGTATGCGATTCCAGATTGGCCTGGAGAAACCGAAGCTGTTGACGAGTTTATAGCAAAACACCCTGAGGTAAAACTGGAAACGTCTGACTGGACAAATGCACCAGCTGCCTGGATTGTAAAAAGTTGAAAACTCAATATGAAAATTATCGTATTTGGTGCAGATAGCTCTATTGGTAAAAAAATTTCTAATTATTTTGACAAAGATGATTTTGAAACATGTAGAACATCTCGAAACCAAAGAGAAATAGAAAATTCCCGAGTTTTCTGTGATCTAAACCACTTAAGTAACTTAGATTTTGTAAAGCAAGGTGATTTTGCTATTATTTGTTTTGGCGTTTCTAGCATTCGCGTATGTCAAGACAATCCAGAAATGGCATGGAATCTTAATTACACAAAAACAATACAATTAATGAAAAGACTTAATGAAAAGGGAGTGCGCGTTATCTATCTATCATCTAGCAGTGTATTTGAAGGTCAAGACAGAATCTGCGGTGTAGAGCAAGCCAGATCACCAAAGTCTAATTATGCAAAGATAAAATGCGCTGTAGAGGATAAAATTTTTAAATCTAAGTTTACACAAAACTATTCAGTATTAAGATTGACAAAAGTTTTATCTCCAGACAGCCAGATTTTTTTAGACTGGGAGAAAGAATTTTTAAGGAACGGTAATATCAGAGCATTCAATAATCGCTTTGTTTATCCAGTTAACCCCCTTAAAGTGTACAGTGTTATTAAACAATTAATCGTTTCTCAAAAAGCTGGATTATTTCAAATAAGGGGTGATAAAAAAATATCTTTTTTTGAGATATGCAAACAACATTTTGAGAAAAAAGGAATTGATAGCGATCTGATTTTACCTGAGTTGGATACTGACCAATTTAGAAATGTTTGCCAAACACCTAATTTAATTAGCACCCCTTTATAAGAAAAAAATAGCAGTATATTTAAAGCAATTCTATTGGTTCACTTTTCATAATATGTTCTATATTCGAGCCAAAGGGCGTTCTTATATTATTTTCTATTATAAGACTATTTATTTTTGAAACGGGCACATCATATTCGTAACTTGTCAGATGTTTGTTAAATAAAACTTGAAAAAATGCTACGTCGATTTCAGTTAAAATGCTTGTTTTTACTTCAGTATTTAGAGACGAGTTGAACCCTGAAATCGTTTTGCCGTTTTTGCTAAAAAGAAAAGTTTCATTATCTAATGTCGTACTTTTTAAAACTGATTCAAAAGGTATTTCAAGCAATTCACAAAGTTTCTTCCCCACCATTTCAGTTTTCAGATGAATATCCTCAAACTTAATTGCATGTTGAGGAATTGAGGTATGATTTTTTGATATCGAAAGAATAAATTGATTCAATATATTAACGAACATTTTATCCTCTGTAGCATTTGGTTTTTCTACAAAATGATGCTGCAAATGAGAATCGAGCGAGTTCTCTAACCTTCTAATGGCTGTTAAAAATACCATCTCAGGAAAATTAGATTCTAAAAACTTAGATTGTTGATTATCAAGGGGAATGTGTTGCTGCCAGATCACAGATGTTTTTTTGTAAATTTCACCATTTTGGATGCATAGAGAATAAGCCCAATGCAATGCTATAAAAATATCTCTCGAATTAATTTGATTGTATTTTTCACTATGGTCTTTCAACAATTTGGCTAAATTTCTGCAAAATAAGTTTTTATCTACTCCCACTGACTTATTTTTATATATCTCTCCTAACATTAGGTGATGTTCAGCATTTTTGAATAGAAAAGGATGGGAATTAGCCACTTCTTGTGTAATATTTTCAATAGAAAGTTTTTGATTTTTTGAGAGTGTCTGTAACAGATTGTTTATCTTAAAAGGGGAATAATGGAGCGAGTGAGGTGGACAACTTAACAAATTTGAGTGACCATCCAGCAAATTGGATAACAAGTATGAGCCACTTCTACCACAATATGTAACACAAACTATCTTCTTGATTTTTCGTAGATCGATGGCTGCCATTTTTAAGCTTCTCTAAAAGTGAATTACGATTAAATTAATTTATTAGCACGATATAAAGTTACATCTTTTTCACTGTCAATTTCTCCCCAAATGCCATCAAAGGGTAGGCACTTTATTGAGTTAGGAGTTTCTTCTATTAGTAATTTAAAAGATGTAGTGATATCCATTTTTTTTACGTCTTCACTACTTTTCTCTGAAAGATAATCATAATAATTTTTCCATCCAATTTTGGTAAAACGGAATAGTCCCATGAACTGGCCTTTAGCATTATCTATGTGGTCTATTTTATTTCCAATTTCTATTAAGCATCCTTGTTTATCGACCCTGAAACTCTCAGCATCAACAAGCGGATCTGAAAATCTCTGTTTCCAAAGGTTTTTCCAATTAATATCATAAGTTAAACATATATCTGCATCAGTTAACATTATGGAATTTAGAGCTTTTTCTTCAAAAAAAACGTCTGAATATGAGATTATTACTGAGTCAAATTTTAATATTTCATCGTTACAGAGCATTAAAGAAGAAACCATATTTGTGGATGACCAATTCTTATTGAAAATTGTTTTAACGTTCAGTTTTTCATATTTTTCAGAACAATAACCCGTCGTTATTATCAATTAATCTATGTTGCTACGACTAATATTATTCATTTGATGTAACACTGGAGAAGTATTGTTTATTTTAAGCAATCCTTTAGGTAGGTTTTTCGTGAGTTTTCCCATTCTACTTCCTCTGCCGGAAGCCAATATTATTGCTAAAGTTCTCATTGAAAAAACTCTCTAAAAATTTTCATGTGTTGATGATTATATTTGTCAGTTCTCTCTGGGTGCCACATTAACCCCATCCGTCTTTTTGTTTTTTGCAGCATCGCTTCTATACATCCATCTTTTGATTTAGCCAAAATATTATAGTCTGTTGGTAGCTCGTAAAAACCAAAGTTATGAAAACTATTTACTTCACCGCCAAACATACCTTTAATATTGTGTTTAGTTCTCACATGTCCTTCTACGCTTTTTAGTTGTCCACCTCCTATTAAACCTAAAATTTGCATTCCTCTACAAATCCCAAGGACAGGTTTATTTTTTTCCTCAAATTTGTTTATTAGGTACATTTCTGTGCTATCTCTTTTTGATGATAACCCAATGTCTATTCCCCCGGTTAGTATTAATCCATCTGGAATAATCTCAGAGAAATATTCATTTATTTTTGAAATAGAAAAATCTAAAGACTTTTCTCCCAATAAATAATTTGAGAAGGGTATAGGGAAAAAACCCAATGAATAGACAAAATCTATTATTCGACTGTCTAATTTATCTCCCACTTCATTTCTGGAGGGCTCATTATAAATGTTTTGAGAAATGATAATTTTTTTCAATTCAATATCTCAAATTTCTTAGAACTACAGTCAAGTGATAATGAACTAGCACTTTTTATTTGATTAAATATCTTATCCCCTGTTCCTATTAAAGCCGGTATACCAAGTTCCCCAGCTCTAATAGCCATATGCGAATTTACACCACCCCATGCCGTAACTAACCCAGCGATATTCTTTGAAAAAAGCCAGTCGAAGCCTGGGTCAGCAGATGGGATACAGACAATCGCACCGGTTATATTGTTAACCTGCTTTATATCAACCACTGGACCAACAATTAGTTTATTTGTGACATAGTTTGGAGAAAACTCTGGTAGCATAAATTTACCGGCCTGCGACGGTTCAGTTATCAAAGGAGGAAGAATAATCTGATCTTGAATTTTTGCTTTTAATTTTCCTTCTTTTATACTCTGTAGAAAAGTTTCCTTTTGGTCAAATGTACTTCCATACAAGTAACTTATTGATTTAATGTTTAAAAAAGATAAGTCGTTTCTGTCTATATCTAACTCTTCACCAATATCACAGAGAAGTTTCAATGCAGCAGACAAATTTTTTGTAAACTCAAATTTTGAAAACTCTCGTAATGCTATTGCTTCCTTAATAAAAGAAAGAAGCTGAATTGCATTCAAATTGATTTGGTTTTTTTCAAGCAATGTATCAATCGATTTGAATTGTTCAATAGTGATTTTAAATTCACTTTTTTTGCACTCTTTATAAGTTTTATCGTGAATATCTTTAGAAAAATATTGCTCAGGATCCTCATCATATCTATATGAAGTAATATCGTAAGTTCCCGGTCGTAAATGGCCATATTTATCTATAAATTCACTTTGTGGTAAATTTCGAGAATCTTTTTCTAACTGTGTCGTTATACTATCAATTGATCCTAAGAAATTTTCAATTTCGTCTTCACTAAGTATTGCCTGGTCTGCGAGTGAATTTAGGAATTGTTTCGATATAAATGCTGCTCTTGCTAAGCCCGCAAAAGGCAGAGTGCCATATCGTTTACAATCTTCTAATAACCAATAGATTTTTTCAACTTTGCTCTGATTGGACTTTAAAATTAGGTTCCTTCTTTCGCATAATTTCTCAACACGGTTTTTATCATCATACATAAGGCCGTTCTTAGGGCACAAAATATTATTTGTGATTTTAAGCAAACTAGCTTTTATTTGAGAGATCTCATTTTTATCGAAACCGTTTTTTAATAAATCCTGACTTCTTCGTTCAAAATCAAAAGCTACACAAGATATAACAATATCAAATTCGATTTTGTCATGTAAAAATGGGCTCTCTTTTAATTTTTTAAGGTAAAAGTTTACGAGTTTTTCTGAAATTTTATTTTCCAAATCATTCGGAACAAAAGAGTTAAAAGATACCCTGACATCAATGTATGGCAATCCTCCGAGCTCGATTAAGAGAGGAAAACTTCTTAAATTCCTATACCCATAATTATTTCTCTGGTAAGCCCAAATTGAGTCTGTAATCAACTCTTTGTATAATGATTTTGATAATGGTTTTGGATTGACCCCTATTATTTCCGCTGGGTTCCAATCTGGCATTATGCCAAAAGCTGTAGTTTTACCCATTAAAAAAGGATGGGGTTTCATGCTATTAGTTAAATATTCCTTAATTTTTCTCAAGTTTGTAAAATTTTGTTCGTCTAGATTAATCTGCTTTTTTAAAATTAATTTTCTAACTTGAAGAAGCCATAAAATTGTTCCTTTACCGGATTTGGTGATGGCAAACTCAATGTCTAGTGGTGCGAAACCGTAAATACTCTCTAATTCTGAGATTAAATATCCCAAGTTTCCGAGTGCTTTGGGATATTTAGTTTTTATACTCTTATTTATTATAAAAGTATTATCTGGTTGGTCACCCTTAGTGATCTGGTCTGTATCGCCTTTTTCGGACCAAGAAATTATTCTGTAAGGACTTCCAAAATTTGGTTCTCTTGAAAATGCTACACCGGAACAAATCACGTTATTTAACATTGGTTGAATTAACACTTGGTCTTTAGCATTTGGAATACCGTAACTTGAAAACACTTCATCTATTGAGCTCTCAAGTTTTTCAATTTTTACGTTTAGTTTTGTTAAATAGGCACCAGCATTAGAAAATTGGTTAGTATCTTCATTGATACAACTTGACCTCACAATAAAGTTATCGTCACTCAATGTTGTTAAAATCTCTCGAATATGTTTTTTTCTGTGTCTCACCCAGCTTTCATAATTAAAATAAACTAGCGGCAGCACATCAGCGTTGGTTAGCTTGTGATCAAGGAAATATTTTAAGGTCTCTGACTTAGTTCCCGGTTGCATTTTAATTTGCCTAATTAGACTGTGCAAGCCAGATGAGTGTTTTATAAGGGACAACTATTTCAGATGAATTTAATTCATCTAAATATTTAGATATCATGTTAATAATGGATTCGAATTTATCTCCTGCCTGCCTTTCTAAAGAAGCATGAGAGGACCAAGCTTCCACAATGTCAGCCTTTGATTGTGAATGTGTTACATCTCCTTCTAGTTTAATAATTTTACTAAAATGAGAGCTATTCTTTATTACTTCTGTTTGGTCTTCCCTTCTTTTGCCGTAGTCAAAATTAGGAATATTTTCTTTGATTATAGTCTCAATTTTTGACTGAATCGGATCGCTCAAAATGCGGTGGTTCCACATACAAGCAAACCATCCTTTAGACTTTAATATTCTAGATGTTTCAGCTAATGCTTCTGATTGATTGCAAACATTAAAAGAGCTGCCAAAAGTAACCATATCGAAGGTGTTTGAAGGCATTCTTGTATCTTCACCGGTGCCCTCTGACCAGGAAATATTCTTCAGATTAATTGTTCTGTTGGCCCCTAATTCTCTCATAGCATCGTTTGGCTCTACCGCTTTTATTGAACCAAAATATTTATTTAGATCCATTGTTAAGTGAGCGACCCCAGCTCCAACATCACAAACAGAATGTGACGAACCAAGCTGAGTAATTTTAATCATTGATTCAATAGCATCCGCTGAATAACTAGGTCTTTTCAAATACGCTTTTGCTAAATTTGTATAATCCCATTCCGTTTTCATTTATTTTCTCCTCATATCTGCATATAATAAAATTAGTTAGATAATCCTCATCCTCAGGTTTAATATCTTGGTATACAAAATCTGGGTTTATTGGAGTTTCCGCTGTGACATCCATACCAACAATATTATTTCGTGATTTTTTAAAATGGCGAGATATCAGTTGTTTTTGATCTCTGTTAATAATTTTTTGCTTTGGTACGTTAAGAAATATTTCTATATATTTTGGGTTATTGTTTCTATTCCAATCCTGTATCTCATTAAAAAGCGATATAGTCGAAAAAAGTACTAAATGTCCTTGATCTGATACTAGTTTCCCTAACCTTGCATATTTACGAGCAATGTCTAATCTTTTCGTTTTTTTATAATCTTGTGGGCTTTCTGATTTGAAGCAGTTTCGCAGTTCGTCACCGTCAAAGTGAACTGCTAAGATGCTCTTATTTTGCAATTTTTTAACTAACTTATTTGCTAGATAAGTTTTACCTGCTCCAGATACCCCTGTAATCCATACCAACATTGTTAAACCCAAAACTAGTTATCCTAGATGTTAATGCATTATTTATGCCACAAATGGAGTTATTTTTTTAAGAAATTGGCCCCAAGTAAATATGTTATCTTGTATAAAAATATTATTATCTATTGAGTGTAAAAAAGAATAAAAAATTGCAGCTAAAACAATTGCTATTATTGCGTTCGCGTTAAATTATCGATACATCCATGGACAAAAATATAAAATATTCGCCGATGTGTATGTCATAATTCAAATTTTTTGATTGAAACACATACCAAACAAATTATCTGTAATTACAGAAGGTTTTGATGACTTAGTAACTTTTCTATTACTTTGTAGAATTGATTTTATCAAATTTTAATGAGAAAGTAATAGGACCGCAAAAAAATAGAACAAAAAGCATTAACATATGCCATCCACCATTCCATAACACCAATTTCCTAGGGTTTGGCACTCCTGCATTATTAAAAAAGCCTTCCAAGAACGCTTTTCATTATTTTTACGACCCTGCCAGATTTCTATAATAAAACTTACATTCCTATAGTAATCATTTAATTTCGAGAAATTTTCCAATAGAATTTACCATCTGAGTTGACATGAATGGAAGATAGTCCTTTTGAGCCAATCTTCTGACTAAACGCGTTGAGATATGAGTTTTGCCCGAACCTTATAAACTTGCAATCCAAATTAACATAAGTTATTTCAATACTATTTAGGAACTATTACTTGTCTTTTTATGCATGTAATTTAACAAGATTTGGATTTGAAGGAATTACTAGCAGAAAAGAAAAATGAAAATGAAAAATAGATTTGATTTTATCCATATCGGAATGCCGAAATGTATGTCTAGCCATCTTCAAGAGATTTGGAAATATTCTGAAAACTATTCGTCTATTCGTGGGCGCTTATTAGCCGATGAGATAGATAATATTTGCAAAAATTTGGAGGGACAGAATTCTAAAATAGAAATAATTCAATTATCTAATAACCTCATCCGAAGCATAAATTTCCCGAAATCTGTTCAAGGTAAAAAAAATATATTTACAGAAGAAAGCTTTACTTCTCCAATTGATGACCCTTTTTTTTCTAGACAAAAAATCTTGGCAAAAACATTAGCAAATACTTCCGAAAAGGCACTCATACTGATACGAAACCCTCTTGATTGGATATTATCATTTTATGCGCAAGAAGTAAAAATGGGATTGGCAAATGAAAATTTTAAGGAGTGGGTTTTTCAAAACAAAAATAGGATTTATTGCGGCTTAAATATATCAAAGATACTCAGTATCTGGGGAAAGTATTTCAAAATTATATTGATTCCCATAGAAATTTCACGGGATACAAGAAGCAGATTCGGGAATATCTATTATAAAAACTTTGGCGAACTCCCTGAAAAAATAGATTCAGATTATTCAATGATGCAATCAAATATTACGAATTACGATTCTTTAAACGCCTTCGGAAGATTAAATACCATAAATAATTTTATGAGGATTTCACTAGAAAAAAACACCTCCTCCAAAAAACAAGCAGTTGATTTTTACAACTCATTCTTGGCTTACACACGTAATTTTTGCACATACGCGAGTAAAAATGAGATTAACGAATTGAAGAACAAACTTAAATTGGAAGAAAGTCGTATTGATCTGAAAGTCGATGATGCTCTGTTAGTTCACATCAGACGCAAATTCATAAATCCCATAAAAATAAATTATCCCGAGTTTAAGGATATTTTAAGTGAATATGAAAAAAAATTAGCCGAAAATTGTTTGACCAACTGAGGTTTCTATGGGCGTCTATAAAGAACCGCCGAGATATTTACGACAATTGATCAAAAGCCTGCCAAAATCCTTGTCCATTGTTTTTGTGCCCTTGCCAGATTTCAGGCACAAAAGACTTATTTATAAAATTGTTTTCTATAATTGGAAAAGTTTCTTTAAATCTTATCTCTCCCTCTCCAATTTGAAGGCCCTCACCGGATATTCCTTTTGCGTCAACAATATGTAGATGCGCAGTAACAGCACTCATATCTTTGATAAAGTCAAAAAAATCTATATTATAATAATTGCATGCAAGTTTTGAATGAGAGATATCGAAACAAACGCGTACGCCATTATTTTCACAAAACCTTACGATCTCGTCATTTTTCACAAATAAATTATGATAGCGTTGTCCACCAAAATGCCATGGAAAAGGGGGCATGGTTTGCGGTATAATTTCAACCCCAGTATCACGAAATTTTTTTAGTATATTTGCAACTCTATCATATGCAGCTTCGTTTTGACGATCATCTAAGAATTTATCACTGGTAAACCCACCAACATTAACAATCAACAAAGGAAGCTTTGTTTTAGGGAAAAATTTTGCGATTCTTAATGTTTCATGTATCGTTTTATCCAAGTTTTTTAGTGAAACATTTAGATAATTTTTATCCTCAGAGGCTAGGTCTAAAATATGATCATTAGCGAAAAGTTCTGGGCAATGAACAATTAAATCTTGCTCATATTCACCAGAAAGATAGTCGTGAGGATTAAGTTCTAAATCTTTATAGCTTAAGTGAAACTCAACAATCTCAAAGTTTCTTTTCTGATAAAGTTTTTCAAAATCATAGTATCTGACTGGCAGGCCATGTTTAAGGTTAAATTTCCAATCCTTATATTGATAAGATGTTTCAGAAATATCACTTTGGAAAATATTATCACCCACACAAAAATCCTTTTGTGCAGTTTTTCCAATAACGTCAGGAAATTTATTTGGTTGCAGTCCTTTGCCGGGAGCTGAGACGCATAAGTTC
>MDTB01168306.1_pt1 | contig 25729 bp, 27 predicted proteins | sample 811161 | NCBI WGS metagenome assembly MDTB01 (sample SAMN05326650, study PRJNA326480) | marine metagenome | isolation source: seawater | place: Mediterranean Sea | collected 2009
CCACAATATATAGAAATTGTTTATTTACTTTGCTCACTTTTTTTAATTTAAAATTATTTTAAAAGGATTTTCTCTTGTCCAAAATTGAATAGCATATCTTGTACTTCCTATCCTCGCATCACCTCTTCTATGAAGTCCATGTGTATTTGCCATAACTAATGTATTTTCCTCTACATCCATACTAATTGACTCTTTATCCAATTTTTTTTTAAATTTTTTATCTACTCTGAAAGATGCATTAACATCTTTTTTAAAAGAAAATAATAGAGATAATTTCCACTCAAAAAAAAATCTTTTTATCGAAAAACGATTTGAATAAGGTAAATATCTAAAAGGTCCTTCATGAGTTTCGACTTTATCAATGAACAACCAGCATTTAAAAGTGTTATGAAAAGTATCGTAATGGTAGTCTTTATTTGGATCGTCTATTTTTTCATCAATTACTTTTATTTTTTCTAATCTACAGAAAAGATGAAAATTTTTTTTTTGCTCACAAGTGCTAAAATATTCATTAATTAATGGATGATATTTAAAATTATATATTTTTGGGTATTTATTTTTCAAGTTATCGTCAACATATAAAGTTTTGTATTCTATTCCATCTTTTTTACTTTTTGTTTCAACTTGTTCTTCATCTTTAGAATTATCTTTAACAGCTTGAAAAAATTCTTTTTTGATTTCACTAAAATCTTGTTGGGGTAAAAAATTTTTTATTTCATCATAGCCTCTGTTTAAAACATTATTAAACTTATTAACGTTGCCTTTTTTAATTGGAAATAAAAAAAGCTTTATGGAAAAAAAAATTTTACCCGTGAGATATCTTGCTGCTTGAAAGCCTAATAAATTTAGCAAGATAGTATCCAAACATTTCTCTTGTGAAAAGAATTTTAGTAATTTCATTAATTTATTTTAATTAATCTTCTTTCTTTAGAATAAATAAATCTTTTATATATATCAATTTTTTTATTGTGTATCTTGTTATCAGTTTTATTTACAAATTGACATAACACATCGAGTTTGTCTGATAATCCCAAATTAAAATCAATCTTCAAATCCTCAAAAAAATTATAATCTATCAAATGATGCATTGCGTAAAATTCTAAAATTTCCTTTTTATAGTCCCTTTTAAGTTTGTATTTTGGCAGATTGCTCAATATTTTATCATAATCTTTAATTGAGTTTACAGTCTTGCTAAAATTATATCCTTGGTGAGGATTAAAACCGGCATTTATTACTGGTATTCCAAATAATGGATATTCATGTGCTATACTCCCATAAACCGTAAGAACATAATCAATGCCTATTTTGTTTATTAGGTTATTGTGTGTTTCATTTTTCCCAACTAATGTAAAATTAGGATATTTTTCGATAAAATTTTCAAAATGAATTTTATTTCTACTATAAAGAGACGGATGAATTTTTATAAACCATTTATATTTTTTTTTAAACTTTAAATCTTTAGATTTTTTACCTAAATAATAAATCCATTCAAAAAAATCTTCAAAAATTAAACTGCCAAAAACATGAGGTGCATCCATAAAACAATGAGCTGCAACTAGTATATTTATTTTTTTTAATTTCATTTTACTCTTTTTTTTAATTTGCTTTCCTTTAAAAACTGACGTCATCGGCCTAGCTAATTTATATCTTAAATCTTCTTTTCCAGATAATCTGAGTTCAATATTTTTGTTTGCTTGACTTAGTAGATATTTTTGTTGATTTTTTTTCATTTTTTTAAATTGGTGATTATAATCCATATGATCACTCCACTTAATAAACTGTTTTTTTGATAATTTATAATGTGATGTCGGTGCTACTACATAGACATTTATATCTTTTGCTATACCAACTCTTCCAACAAGTCCCATAATGTAAACACTATGAGATAAAACTAATGATTTTACATTATTTTCACTCAAGAAGTCTTCCCAAAAAAATAATAGTTTTATAGAGTCTGATAAAAAATTTTTAAAATGCTCTGATTCAATTTCAACTGTAGGAACATTAAATCGTGCTAAATACTCATCATACAGTAAATCACCAATCTGAATATTTTTATATTTCAGATTAATAAGATCCCATTTATTTCTTATTTTTTTAGAATACTTTTCTAATTTTTTTTCTTTTTCAGTTGAAAGTAATTTTTGATTTGGAATTATTATTTTTTTAGTAAAACTTTTAAATATATTAATAGTACTAAATGGATTAAATAATGAAAAAATATACTTCAATTTATCCTTAAAGGTTAAGAAATTTGGAAAATAAAGAAATGTTTTTGCGTTGTGTATTTCGTTAAGAGTATGACAAAAGTAAGAGCTTGATATTGCAAATGATTTTAAATTTGGGAATTCAGCTAGTATAATATTGTTTGTCTTATTGTCATTTTTAAAAAATTTTTTGTTGAAATTTAAGTACCTAAAATAGCTAAAAATAATTTTAAACATAAACATTTGTTTAATTTGAACCTTTTTTTAAATTGTTTAAATATGATAAATAATCTATATAAGTTAATTTATCAATGAACTTAAAAAATAAAACTATATTAATTACAGGAGCAACTGGATCGTTTGGTAAAAATTTTATAAAGCATATACTAAGTAATCATTCAAATTTTAAAAAACTAATCTTATTTAGTAGAGACGAATTAAAGCAATCTGATTTAAAAAAAGAACTGTCAAAAATTAAAATATTCAAAAAATTGCGTTTTTTTCTTGGAGATGTGAGAGATAAAAGCAGACTGATTGATGCTTTCAAAAATGTGGATTTAATTATTCATGCTGCAGCATTAAAACAGGTCGATACAGCGGAATATAATCCAAATGAATTTATAAAAACCAATATACTAGGAGCTCAAAATGTAATTGATGCAGCTGTTTACAATAAGGTAAAAAAAGTAATTGCTCTTTCAACGGATAAAGCTTCATCTCCAGTAAATCTTTATGGTGCTACTAAACTCTGTTCTGATAAATTATTTATATCAGCAAATATTTTTTATGGACAAAGAAATTTTACTGTAGTGAGATATGGGAACGTTGAGGGATCAAGAGGTTCGGTGATACCTTTGTTTATTAAAAATAGAAAAAACAAATTCTTAAATATAACTCATAAAGATATGACAAGATTTAGCATATCTTTAAATGAAAGTGTTAAGTTGGTAATGTGGACAATAAAAAATGCGATAGGTGGAGAAATTGTAGTGCCTAAAATACCGTCGTATAAAATAATTGAATTAGCTAAAGCTATAAATCCAAAGGCAAAGATAAATTATATTGGATTGAGGCCAGGAGAGAAAATTCACGAGGAAATGATATCTTTTTCAGAAAGTTTTAATACATTAGAACTTAAAAATAAATACTTAATTCTACCAGCATTTTATGATCCTCCGCATAATTTTGACACTCAAAAAATAAAAAAATATTATAAAATTAAATTTAATGCCAAAGAAATTAAATATGGTTTCAATTATTCATCAGAGAGAAATAAAAGGTTTCTATCAATAAAAGAATTGAAAAAAACTATCGAATATGTAAAAAAAAATTATAAAAAAGTGAAGATTTTGATTTTAGGTTCATCTGGATTTTTAGGAAAATATATTTATAAAACTTTAAAAAAAAAATATAGTATATATCATAATGGTATTAATTTAAAAAAACATAATCTATTAGATAAAAAAAATTTATTTAGATTAATATATCAAAGTAAACCACATCTTTTAATAAACCTATCTGGAATTACAAATATTGATGAGTGTGAAAATAAAGAAAAACTATCAAAAAGAATAAATGTCCATTTAATCCAAGATATTTTTGCAGTGAAAAAAAAAACTTAATATGAAATTCAAACTAATCCATTTTTCTACTGATCAGATTTATAATCCAAAAAAAAATATAAAAAACAAAGAAAATATGAATTTTAAGTCTATTAATGTTTATTCAAAACACAAAAAAGAGGCTGAAAAAATTTGTATTAGGAATAATTCATTAGTGTTTAGAACTAACTTAATTGGTAAATCTTTATCAAAAAAGGAAAGTTTCACAGATTGGATAGAAAACAATTTAAGACTAAAAAAAAAAATTTTTGGATTTACTGATTCATTTTATAGTCCATTAAGTGTTATGACAATTTCAGAGATAATGCTGAAATTAATAAATTCAAAAAAATATAATGAGAATGGAATTTATAATCTTGGAAGCTCTGATGGAATATCTAAATATGAGCTAATTTCAAAATTTACTAAAAAATTAAAGATTTTTGATAAAAATTTGATTAAGAAAGGATATATTAATGATTTTTGCAAAACCCCAAGAACAAAATTCAACAGAATGAATATTAATAAGTTTGAAAAGAAGTTTAAGATATTAATGCCGAGTATTAAAAGTGAAATATACAAAGTAGCAAGATATTATGAATAAAATTAAAATTGGTAATAGAATTGTAAATGACAATTCACCAACTTATTTCATTGCTGATATCGCGTCAAACCATGATGGATCATTATCTAAAGCAAAAGAACTAATTCATATGGCAGCTGAGTCAGGTGCTGATGCTGCTAAGTTTCAGAATTTTTATGCAAGTACTTTAGTATCTGATTTTGGTTTCAAAAATTTAAAAAATTTAAATTCACATCAAAATAAATGGAAAAAATCAGTTTATGAAACTTATAAAGAAAATGAAATATCATTAGAATGGACTTCTCAATTAGTTAAAAGTTGCAAAAAATATAAGATTGACTATTTCACTGCACCATATGACAAAAAAATTATCAAATATTTAAACAAGTACGTCAGAGCCTGGAAAATTGGATCTGGAGATATTACCTGGCATGAGAATATTCTCAATATGGCAAGAACCAAAAAACCAATATTAATCGCTACCGGAGCTTCAAATTTTAACGAAGTAAAAAATATTTATAATAAAGTTATTAAAATAAACAAACAGATTTGTATTATGCAATGTAATACGAATTACACTGGGGAAGATACAAACTTTAAAAATATTAATTTAAGTGTCCTTAAACTTTATAAAAAGAAATTTCCTAAAGCGATTATTGGATTATCTGATCACACACATGGAAATATAACTGTATTAGGTGCTATAACCTTAGGAGCTAGAATTATAGAAAAGCATTTTACAGACTCAAATAAAAATACCGGTCCTGATCATAAATTTTCAATGAATCCAAAGAGTTGGAGATATATGATTGATGCAGCTCGACATCTAGAAAGCTCATTAGGAAGAGAGGAAAAAAAGGTAGAAAGCAATGAAAAAAATACGATCGTATTACAAAGGAGGTCCATAAGAGTAAAAAAAGAAATAAAAAAAGGTGAGATTTTAAAAAAGAATAAATTTGAATTTTTAAGACCATGTCCGTCTGATGCGATGCAAGTATATGATTTTTATAAAATATTAAATAAAAAAGCACCTTTTAAATTAAAAAAATATCAATACATAAAAAAAAGTATTTTTAAAAAATGAAATATAAGTTAAATCAATATGAATTGGTTTTTTTAATACCGGCATACAACGAAAGTAAAAATTTAAAAAGAATTCTTTATAATTTGAGAAATTTTGGATCAACAATTGTAGTTAATGATTTCTCATCAGACACAACAAAAAATATTGCTGAAAAATATTCTACATTAATTTTGTCAAATAATAGGAATTATGGCTATAATTACTCAATAATTAAAGGACTTAAATATTTAGCTAAAAAAACTAGATATAAATATGTGATCACTTTTGATGCAGATGGACAACATAAATTTAGTGAAATTGCAAAATTTTTATCACAAAGAAAAAAATTTGATGTAATTAATGGTTCTAGAAATTTTTTTAATAGACCATCTGAAAAAATTATATCTGAGATTTCTTATAAAAGGTATGGAGTAAAAGATCCGTTGTCAGGAATGAAATTATACAATATTCCAAAATTGAGAAAAAAAATATTTGCTTTAAACCCCTTAGATAATACTTTCGGTATGTTTTTTTTAAATTGGGGAAAAGATGTAAAAATTTTTGATTTAAAAATTAAAGTAAATAAGAAAAATAAAATTTCAAGTATGGATTTAAATAATAACATAGAAACACAGTTTCTTTTAAGCTTTCAAAAAATCATTAAAAAAAAATTTACTTAATCAGGTTGAATTTTTTTTCTTTTATTTCAAAAATCTTTGAACAAAAATTTAAAAGTTCTTTTTTATGGCTAATAATTATAACCGTTGAATTTAATTTACTTATAGAACTCATGACCTCCTGCTCAGAGCTCTCATCTAGTGAGCTTGTTGGTTCATCAAAAATTATTAAATCTGCTTTTTTATAAAAACATCTTGCTATTGCAAGTCTTTGACATTGTCCACCTGACAGTCTTGATCCATTTTCACCAATTTTCGTTTGAAATTTATCAGTGAGATTATCTATAAAATCGAAAGAATTTGATTTTTTTGCTGCATCAATTATTTGATCATCATCAATATCGTTCTCATCAAATCCAAAAGCTATATTTTGTCTAACCGTATCATCAACTAAATACATTTTTTGAGGTACATACCCAATATTATTAATCCAAGAAAAATTTGATACATGATCAAGTTTTTTATCATCAATAAAAATTTCACCACTTGTAGGCTGCAACAAACCTATCACTAAATCAACAAATGTGGTCTTTCCTGAACCTGATTTGCCATATATTCCTATTTTATCTAGTTTATTTATATTAAAGTTAATTGAATTAAATACTTCACTTTCTGTATTTGGATATTTATACGAAATATTAAAAATTCTAATGCTATTATTAAATTCAATAGGTTTTTTATTAATTGTCAGAAATTTTTTATTATCATCACTGATTATTTCGTTTTTTATTACATCAATACTTGGTTTATTAAATCTAATATTTTGAAAAGAAACAATAAATTTTGTTATAGAGGGTAAAATTTTAAAAGCAGCTAAACCGAATAAACTTATTGAACTTACAATTTCTAGATTTAAATTACTGTTAAAACTAAAATACATAACTATTATTGAACCACAAAAAACAATTAATAACTCTAAACCAAGTTTTGGCATGTGATTAAAAAGTGATAAAATAAAACTTGTTTTTGCTACATTTTTTAATTTCTCAAAATAATACTTTAGAAAAAAATTTTCAGCTTGAAATACTTTTGTATTCTTAATGCCTTGCAAAGACTCAAATAAAGCCTTTAATGAAGAATGAGTATTCAGCTGTCTTAATTGACCTAATTTTAAAATATAATTTTTTGTAAAAATTATATAAATTGAAGATACTATTATAAAAACCAAAGATGAAGATATAAGAACAAATGGATTAGCAATATATAACAAATATAAAATTCCCATCATAATTATCAATTCTGTAAAAATTACTAAAAATGACGAAATAACACCTGTGACAAATTGAGAAACCTCAGTTTCTGTATTTCTAATTAATTTTGTGGCTCCGTTATTAATGTGAAAAATATAATTTTTCTTAAGATAATTTTTAAGTAATCTTGTAGATAAATTTGCTCTTAAATAATTTATTAAACTATATTGTGTATAATATAAATAAATAAAAAAGATAAACTTTATCAAAAATATAATAACTACAAATAAAATTGTATTCTCTAGGCTAGGTTTTAATCCTAAGAATGATAAAAAGTTGTTAAAATAAAATACTAAAATATTACTTTCAGTAGATTGTATATCTAAAATATTGTTAATTAAGTTATAAATTGAACTCAGTGAAACAATTTCAAGTAAAGTTCCAATACTTGCTAAAAAAATAATGAATAAAAGTTTTATTTTGTGTTTTTCCTCTAAAACTTGAAGTGAATCTGATAAAATTTTTAACAACTTATTGCCTTTTATTTATTCCCAATATCTTAAATCTTTAATTTTTTTTCTTTCACTTGGGGTAATTTTTTTTACTCCATCGCCTAAAATTTTAGGTATTTTTTTTATTGTTCTAACTAAATTTCTCAATCCATCAGGAGACAAGGATGCCGATTGATCTGTGCCCCACATTGTTCTGTCTGAAGTAATATGTCTCTCAATGAAATTTGCGCCTAAATAACAGGCTCCTATTGTTGGGGATAAGGTTGATTCATGTCCCGAATAACCAACCTTACAAGAGTATTTTTTCTTAAGTATATCGAGCATTTTTAGATTTAAATCCTTTTCTGGTGACGGATAGCTTGAAACTGAGTGCATTAATACAAAATCACATTTATTCTTTTTGAATATTTTAACCGCATTATCTATCTGTTTAAGCGTCGACATGCCAGTTGAAATTAAAGTGGTCTTTTTTTCTTTGGACACAAATTCTAAAAATTCTAAATTTGTAATCATTGCCGAAGCTATTTTATTGTACTTAAATTTGTATTTTTTAAGTAATTTTTGACTTTCAATATCCCAGGCACTCGCAAACCACTTCATTTTAATTTTTTTTGAGTATTCATGAATTTTGTCATATTGTTTTTCATTAAATTCAATCTTTTTTTTATAATCAATATAACTAATAAGACCCCAGGGTGTTTCTCTAAGTTGATTTTTTTTTTTTTCTGGAGTTGTTATATCGGGAGATCGTTTTTGAAATTTTACAAAATCACATCCAGATAATTTTGCCATTAAAATTAACTCTTTGGCTAATTTTAAACTACCATTATGATTTATTCCGACTTCACCAATTATTATAATTTCATTTTTCATAAACCTTTGCTGGTATACTTTTAAGTTTTTTAACTTTGTAAGCTGATAGTGCCCCTCTTCCAAATATTTTGGGATATTTCTTTTTTGTAATTTTATGTTTAATTTTATTATCCATCATGCAGACTGTAAATCCTAATCTATTTTTTTTTTGTCAAATTTTTATCCGAACCATGTAAAGTATAATTTGAAAAAATTACTGCTTCTCCTGCCTTTAACTCTAAATATTTTATATTCTTTTTTTTCAAAAATCTTTTTTTTAATTTTTTATTTAAAAGATTATTACCATCTCCAATGATACCATGCCTGTGTGATCCCTCTACAACTTTCAAACAACCATTTCTTTTCGAAGCACCATTTAAAGAAAGCCATATTGTAAATTTTGGTTTTCCAGTCATGGGCCAGTTTTCACTTACATCCTGATGAAATGGTAGAATAGATGATTTTATAAATGATTTATTTAATATCATTGCCCTCATTGATGATACTTCGTTACCAATTAATTTTTCTGAAATACTTCTAAATAATTTACATTTTATCAAATCTAAAAATAAAGAGTCATATTCTAAATCTTTAATTTTTTTATATCTATTTGATGGTCCTGAAAAAACTTCATTTTTAATATCCTGGTGTTTTATTTTAAAATAATCACCACCAGGATCATCTAATTTAAAAAACATATTTTTATATTTTACTCGACCCATCATAAGATCTTCTGTTCTTTTCTTTAATTTTAAAATTAGTTTTGATGAAATAATTTGACCAAGGTAAGCATACCCCTTTAAATTAAATTCTTGGACAATATTATTTAGGTGAGTTTCCGAAAAACTTGTATAGTCTTGATTAATCATAATAGATATATATTATTTTTTTGTTATGTATTATAGAAATTATTTCAAATTAAAAAAAAACAATCAAGAAATATTTAATAAAAAACTAAATTGGTATTTTGATATTAAATCTATTAATTATAAAAAAATGAGCAAAAACATGGAGACTAAATTTGCTAAAAATCTAATTTCTAACTATGACAAACTTAAAAATAATAAAAAGGTTAAGAAAAAAATAATAAAATCAAAAAAAATCAATTATTTGAAAATTAATCCAAAAAAAATTCAAAGATCTAGGCTTTTAAAAATTATTGCACAAGCAAAAAAACTAAATCTCAATGAATATTTTAGACATTTCATTTTTCAGGGGAGTGTTGCCTCATTAGATTGTGTCAAAGGATGGAGCGATATTGATATTTTTGCAGTAACCAATGACAAAATTTTCACAAATAAGAAATACTTGATTGAATTAAGGAAAAAATTAAAAATATTCTATAGAGAAATATTAAAATTTTGTAAATTCCAGCATCACGGATTAATACTTTACACCGAAAAGGACTTAAAAAATTATCTAAATGGATTTCTTCCTCATGAAGCATTAATTCAAAACTTTAGTATTTTTGATGACGACAAAGTAACCTTTTATAAAGATAATAAAAAAAATAATAAAAATATTTCAAAAAAAATTATAATTCAAAGAACAAATTTCTTAAAAGAAACATTAAAAATAAAAAAATATAACCACCACGTAATAAGTAAAAAAATTCCAACTTTGCCTTTTGAGGAGTCAAAACCACATATGTTTGAATTATTTTATCAGATGACAACTACTCTCAATATCCCTATTTTGTACCTTGATGCATTGGGGAAAAGTAGCCATAAAAAAAATTCTTTTCAAAAATTCTATAAATTAATTCGAAATAGAAAAGTAATTTCTTTTTTGAAAAAACATGAAAAAATAAGAAAAAATTGGAAAAATTATGAAAGCAAAAACTTCTTAATAAATAAAAAATTAATAAAGATTTTAGGAAATTCATATATTGAAGATACTTTGAACATTTATAAGTATTTAAATAAAAAATTAAAGATACCAAATAAATCTGTATAAACCTGTTTTAAAATTATTTTGTTTGAGATCATTAAATACATTATCCAAAAATGATAGTTTTTTATTTAAATATACTTTAAAATCATTTGAAAAATAATAAATTTTTTTTTTGGGGGTAAAATCTGATTTTATTTTTTTTGACAAGCTTTTGTTTTGATTTGCATAATAATTGAATAATTGTCCTAAAAAAAAAGGTACATCATTTTTCTTATTATTTGTATAACTAAAATTTATATTATTTGTAAATCTATAATTAAAATTTTTTTTGGTTTCAATCTTAAAAATATTATCAATTATTTTTATCGATTTTATGTGAAACGCCTGATCATATATTTTTAAAGTGTTTACATAATCTTTTACTTTAGGATTATTATTTTTTTTTATAAAAAGTTTTCTTATTTTTTTATACTTAATAAAAAAATTTTCTTTTTTAAAACGAAAGTTATAAAATTTAGATATATCCTGGAATGCTTTGTAAGAAAATAAAATTGATTTAATATCTCTTAAGTTTTCATCAGAAATTTTATTTTTTATTTTATTGAATAACATTCTTCGCTCATAATATCTTTCAACAAAAGATGTGATTACTCTATATTTTTCAAAATTTGAGGATATTTTATAGGATAATTTTCTATTCTGTTTAATAGAAAAAATCTCTAATTCTTCAAATAAAAATATATCCTTTTTTTTTTTGTTTGGGATATATATGATGTTTCCACCATATAGTAATTTATTTATTGTATGAGAAAATTTAATTTTTAGTGGGGATGTTTTATAAACTATAATCAAATCAAGATCAGAAATTCTATCTTTAAAACTTCCATACATCCAAATATCTTCAATTTTATTATTATAAATTTCTAATTTCTTTACTAATTCTTTAATAATTTTTTTTTTTTGTTTCAAATTATTTTTTTCTTAGTTGTAAAATAGTTTTTTTCACTGATATTATCAGATAATTAAAATCTCTTTTTGACATCCAAACATGAAATGGAAAAGAAACCATGTTATTATAAAATAAGTTAGTATTTTTGCATGAATTCTTTGAAAGACCCATTTTTTTAAACAAATCATATTTGTATAAAGGATAATATTGAATAGCACATTTAATTTTATATTTTTTATAAAGATGATTTATGAAATCGTTTCTATTAAAATCTTTAGAGATAATCATTGCTGACAACAAATGATAAACATGTCTATTTTTCTCATAATCTGAGTTAAAGCTTAATTCTGGAAATTTTTTTAAAGTTTTAATAAACTTTTTAGCTCTTGATACTCTAACCTGATTTAATTTATCCAATCTTCTTAATAATAAATACCCTGCGGCTGCTTGTATTTCTGTCAAAGAGAACTTGTATGGCCACTGTTTTTGTTGATCCAAATCTAAATTTGTCATGGCAGGTAACCAATAAAACTTAGATTTTTTCTTAAATTCACAATGCCCGTTATATCTAAGACCTGGGACTTTTAAGGCTAGATGTTTGTTTTTCACATATATTGCGCCTCCTTCTCCAAGGGTAGTTATGTTTTTTTGTGCTTGAAAAGAAAAACAAGAAAAATCACCAAATGTTCCAACTTTTTTTCCATTAATCTCAGCTCCGATTGCTTGAGCGCAATCTTCAACTAACAATATTTTTTTATCTTTTAATTTTTTTTTAAGTTCTGGTACATCAAAAGCATACCCATATAAATGAACTACAACAATGACTTTTGTTCTATTTGTTATTTTTTTTAAAATATCTTCAATTGATACAACTCTTGAAGAAATATCAATGTCAGACCAAACTATTTTAGCTCCTCTTCTAGCAAATGGTATTGCTGATGCACAATAGGTATGGGCAGGAATTATTACTTCATCATTTTTTTTTAAATTACACAAAATTGAAATAATTTCTAATCCTGCTGCTGCCGAGCTGAGAGCAAAAACATTTTTGCATTTTAAATAATTTGATAATGATTTTTCAAAAAGTTTTAAGTATTTTCCATTAGTAAGAGGATCAGCATATTTTATTATATTTGATAAAAACTTAATTTCTGAATTTAGAAAGTTGTGAGATCTGCCTGACCATATAATTTTATTCATTTTAATAATTTTTTAATAATTGATATATCTTCACTATCATTTACATCAAATGACCTTGATTTTGGCATAGTGTAAAAGCAATGTTTTTTTGTATTATACATTTTACTTTTTAATACTAATTTTTTTTTTAATATATATATAGCCCCATTAATAAAATATGAATTTATATCAAAATCTTGTCTTCTAAAATATTTTTGACTTTTTTTAAGATTAAAAAGTATTTTATCTGAATTTTTCAAGTTAATTGTCTCATATGGATGTTCTAAAGACTCTGAAATACTGAATAAGGAGTCCATTTTATTTTTTTTAAATATTTCTATAGATTGATTAATATCAACTTGAGTTCTCAATGGAGAAGTTGGTTGAAGTAATATCAGTGCATCGTAATTATTATTTTTTAAATACCATTTAGAAAAATGTTGCAATGTTTTGATCGTTGAGGTTTTGTCTAATGATAAATTTTTTGGCCTATTATAATCTGAGTTAATTTTGTATTTTTTGGATAATTTTTTTATTTTTTTTGAATCGGTCAAAATATATGCTTTATCTTTAAGTTTTGATTTCTTAATTGCTCTGAAGGTATACTCAATTAGTCTAAGGTTGTTTATTTTAACAAGATTTTTATTTTTTATACTTTTTGAATTTTTTCTAGCTGTAACTACACAAATAATTTTCATTGAAATTAAAATTTTATTATTTATATACTGTACACTAAATTTAATGGAACAAAATAACTATATAAAAAAAATCAAACAAGATGGCTTTGTAATTATTAGAAATATTGTAAAGAGAGAAAAAATTCAAAAAATTTTATCAGAGTTACCAAATATTGAAAAAAAAGCCTCTAAACTCAAAAGAAAATATTATCACAAAACCAATGACGGAAAAGGTAATACAATTCATAATATAAATGAGTTTGTAAAATCTGGTGAAATAATTAAATTATCTAAAGATAAAAAAATAATTCACTTAGTTCAGTCAATTTTAAAAGATGTACCAGTTTTAAGAAATATAGAATTTTTTCTAAAACCAAAAAAAAATAAAATGTTAACTCCATTTCATCAAGATAATTTTTATTGGAATATTATCGGAGCCAATGCGGTAAATGTTTGGATAGCTTGTTCTAATACGTCAAGAAAAAATGGTGGTATATGTTATTTAAAAAAATCACACAAAATTGGCACAATAAAACATATTATTTCTTATGTTAAAGGTACTTCACAAAAAATACCTAATACTGTTTTAAAAAAATTGGACTTTAAGAAAATTTATCCTAAGGTGAATATAGGTGATCTCATTGTTCATAATTGTGAAGTAATTCACGGTAGTAGTAAGAATTTATCAAATAAAGACAGAATTGGATTAGTTTTTAGTTATAAAGGATTGAAATCTAGATACGACAATTTAAAAATTAAAAAATATAAATTAAGTTTAAAAAAAAATATGAAAAAAATTTATAATTGATTTTTTTTTTTCAAAAATTTAATTCTACTTGTAAAATAATTTTCATCTTTTTCCAACATATTTACAAGAAACATGAAATGCTCTGAATAAAATATTTTATTAAAATCTTTTTTTGTCCAGGAATAAATTTGGGGATTGTATATTGTTTTAAGTAATCTAATTTTATGATTAAAATAATAAAATATTAAATTTTCTTTTCTGTTAAATTTAAAGGATTTGTTATTATTTATTATTTTGCTGATAGACTTAAAATATTCTTTTTGAGTAGAATAATTTACATTTAATCCAAAGTAAAAATATTTATCTTTACCCGCGCTTATAGCTGGTTTTCCTAATATCAATGCTTCATTAATGGTAGTGCTTGCAACTGAAATTAATAATTTTGCATTTTTTATTATATCATAAAAATTATATTTACTGTCGATTTTTATAATGTTTTTTCCTTTTAGATTTTGCAGAAATTTATTTAAAGAGTCGTTTTTCCAAGATTGAGTGTATCTATGAGGGTGGTCTTTAATTATTATTTTAATATTAGGAAATTTAATTTGAATGAAATTTATTGTTTTAAATAGATAATCAATATAGTCTTTGAATATATGGTCACTACCTAAGGAATTTGCATCCCATCCAGAATTAATAGTAATTATTATATAATTTTTTAAGTTTAATCTAGATTTTTTCTTAGAAATTTTTTGAAATCCAAATTTATCTTTACTTATTTTTCTTAGATTTAGTTCATTATTTACTTCTTTAACTATTTTTTTATAAAAAATTCTTTTGAAGTATTTTTCATTTTTAACTTCATTATATGAAGCACGGCTATCCTCTAGTTTACCAGCAATACCGTTTCTACAATACCAAATTGCATAAGATTTTCCAAATGGGCAAGAGTCATAAGTATAAAATGTTTTTTTTCTTTGTCTTAATATTTCTGTAAATACATGACTAGAATTTAGAAAGCCCCCAGCATTTAAAAAAATAGTTTTTTTTTTATGTTTTTTATTTACTATTTCAACGAAATTTTTTGCACAATTTAAAAGTTGTATAAATTTTTTCTTATATACTTCGGACTCAAGTTCTAATGGTCTTACATCTTTATTGTAACGCATTAAGTTAAATTTAATGCAATCTTTAATAATACTTTTATTTATTTTAATTTTATTAAAATTTTTTTTATCTAGTTCTAAATATTCTATTTTAAACTTATATTTTACTAACTTAATTAATAAAATTAAAAAATTGTTTACTAAGAAAGATTTAAAAGAAGAATATAAATTGAATCTATCAAATAATAGAATTGGTTTGAATCCCCTTTTTTTTAACAAAATTGCTAAATATAAATTAAATATTGGCAATGAAGATAAAAGCCAATCATTTAAATAAATATAAATTATTTTTTTTTCACCTAAATTATTTTGTTTAAATTTTATTTTATAGATTTGAGTGGCACAAAATAGCACCATTTTAATATAGTTTTTGAGACTTTTTAATTCTAAAAATAATATTTTAAACATTAATTATTTGATATTTAACATAAATTTAGCTGATTTTGAAATTACAAGTAATTAAAATGGTTGTCTTATAAATTTTGTTTAGTAGTTTCATAGTTTTAAAAAGCAAATTAATTTTATAAAGATTAAAACATCATAATTAAAGTGAAATATAAAAATGTTATTATAGTTATTCCTGCTAGAGGAAATAGTAAAGAAATTGTTAACAAAAATCTAAGAATTATAAAAAAAAAACCTTTGCTTTTTCATTCAATTGATTTTGCATTAAAATTAAAAGTAAAAAAAATATTAGTATCATCAGAAAGCACTAAAATAATGAATCTTTTGGAAAAAAGGTATTCCAAAAATAAAAATATAGTAATTGACAAAAGGCCTGATAAGCTCGCTAGGGACGAAGTTCACACAACTCAAATAGTCATGTATATTATTAAAAAATATAAAATAAAATCTAACGAATACATGATTTTACTTCAACCAACATCACCTTTCAGAAATTTAAAACAAATTATAAAAAACATTAATGTTTTTTTAAAATCTAAATTTGATTCTTTAATCTCACTCTCAAAGACAAAGTTTTACGATAACAATATTAGATTTATCAGTGGAAATAAAATTATTGCAAAAACTATATCTCTTAAACAAAGAAGATCATCAACACCTGTATATTATGTAAATGGAACTTTTTTTATGTCTAAAGTAAGAAGTTTATTAAAATATAAAAATTTTCACAACAAAAATAATTCAACTTTTTTTTTAGCAGATAATAAATATTCTATAGATATTAATTCAAACCAAGATCTTAAAATTGCAAGACATACTAAGTAATTTTTTGAAAGATTTGAGACATATTTTTTTTAGAAATATTAAAAAATTTTAAATTAATTTTTTTTATTTTTTCTTCAATATTATTGATATTCGATTCTTTATTCAGGATAAATTTTAATATTTTTTTATTAAAATTTTTTTTATTTATATCTGCTGAAAAGTGTTGAAGATTATTTTCTTGAGTTAAAAATTTAATTTTATCATGAGTTATAATTGAAAAAAACGGAGTTTGACAGCCTATGCTTATCAATTGATGGTGACCTCTCATGGCAAATAAACATTTTACTTTTGTATAATAATTCATTGATTCCTTAATTCCTACATTAGATAGGTTTTTAATCTTAATATTTTCCAACAGACTTTTTTTAAAAAACTTAACATAATAAGAGTCTATATTTTTATGATAGACAAAATGAATTTCGTAATTTTTTTTTTTGAATTCATAAATTAATTTTTCCAAAGTTTTTATAAAGTTTTTAATTTGATCTCTATTTTTAAATCTATATTTAATTCTATCACCAGCAAAACCAATACTTAAAATTCTTTTTCTTTTAATTTTTGATATTCTGTAAAATTTGTTTATAAAAGTGGTCACACATGGTTGCAGTTTAATTCCTTTTATTCCTGTTAAAGACCTAATTTTTTTTATAGATCCAAAATTTCTTAAGCTGAAAAAATTACTTTTAGAATAAAATTTTTTTATGTTTACAATAAACTTATTTGTAAAATTTTTTTGTCCTCGAAACTTATTAAATCCAACTGCAAATAAAAATATTGGAACTTTGAAAAATTTGTAAAGAGGTGATTTTATATTTAATTGCCAACCACTTATTTTGCTACTTTTCGTATTTTGATCAGATAAAAATAGCCCTCCTCCTCCTATAATAACTAAGTCGAATTTGCTGTTTATTCCAAGAATCTCTTTTTTTGTAAAAGATTTCCAAATTTGTCTTTTTGTCCAAATTATTTTTTTTGGGGAGTTGTAGTCAAACCACTTTCTTAATAAATAAAAATGAATTTTATCGCCTAGATTTTCTCCAATATTATTGTGAACCCCAACGTGTAAAAATCTAAAATTTTTTTTAGATTTATTTTGCATTCTTAATCAGTAAATCTTCTACTGACTCTAAAATATGATGTATTATAAAAATGTGAGTCTCTTGTATTCTGGCAGTAGTTTTTGAATTAACCTTTATTTCCAAATTTGATAAATTTTTGCAAGATCCTGATTTTTTTCCAAGCAATGAAATTGAAAATATTTTCATTTTTTTACTTTCTTTCAATACATTATAAACATTTTTAGAGTTTCCTGAGGTTGAAATGGTAAATAATAGATCTCCTTTAGAGGCTAAAGCCTTAAAACTTCTTGAAAATATGTATTCGAAACCATAGTCATTTCCACATGCTGTAAGAGTAGTAGTATCCATGGTCAATGAGATAGCTGGTATAGGTTTTCTATTAATTTTTGGTCTTAATCGGACCAAAAGCTCTGTCGACATGTGTTTTGCATCAGAGGCAGAACCTCCATTTCCACAAATTAGTAATTTTTTACCTTTTTTTATTGTAGAATAAATTATTTTAATTGCTTTATTAATATTTTTTTTTTCTTTTGAGAAGATTAAATCCTCTTTTGCCTTGCAACTTTCTCTTATATTTTTTTCTAAATTACTCATTTATTTTCAAATGAGATCTTAGTTTAAGAGCTACTTTTTTTTCATCTTCAGTTACTTGACCAATTTTTTTACTTCCAAAACAATCTTTTGTTTTTGAGATAAAATTAGTGAGCTCTAACATGCCACTAAACTCTAAAGAAGCAGATTGATCAGTTCCATACATTGTTCTATCTAATGTAATATGTCTTTCAATACTACTTGCCCCTAAAACTGCCGCACAGATTGATACTACTATTCCATTTTCATGACTACTAAAACCTACTTTACAATTGTATTTTTCTTTTAGCGAGATCATAGCTAAAAGATTATTATCATGAATTTTAGTTGGATAAGTAGAAACGCAATGCATAAGTTCGAAAGGACAATTATTTTCAGTAAAAATTTTTACTGCATTGTCGATGTCTTTTTCCTCAGACATGCCCGTTGATATATATGTATATTTACCCTTGTTTGCAACTTCTCTTAAAAAAACACTATCAACAATCATCGCTGACGCAATTTTATTATATTTGAATTTATATTGATCTAAAAAACTTAAACTTTCTAGATCCCAGGCTGAGGCAAACCATTCAATTCCAATATTTTTGCAATATTTGTCAATTTCGTCATACTCAGTCTTTTCAAATTCAAGACCTTTTTTTTGATCATAGGTAGTTTTTCCCCAAGGACTTTCTCTTGGTGTTTCTAATTGTTCTTTAGAATAAACGTTTTTTAATGTTCTTTTTTGAAATTTTACAGCGTGAAAATTAGCTTTTTTTGCATTGTTTATTAATTTTTTTGTGATTTCAAGACTCCCATTATGGTTAATGCCTATCTCTCCAATTAAAAATATATCTTTCATTTTGCTTATTTTTTTATGAGCTGCTCAATAAATGTTTCTTTTTTTTGTAACATACTTACTATTAAATTTACATGTTTACAACCTGATAATTTTTTAATGTTAACATTAATAAAATTATAATCTTGTGGACTTAGTTCACTCTGAGTAAATTTTATTATATTATTAAAATAGTAAAGCATATACGCTTTTTCTAAAATTTTTTTGTTATATTTAATTTTATTTTTCAAGATTTTATTTAAAATTTTAAAATATTCTTTTTTGTTTTTTGGATTAATGCCGAGCTTAAAATGGTAATACTGATCTTTTCCAACACTTAACGCTGGAACTCCTAATATAATTGCCTCATTAATTGTTGTGCTTGCGATTGAAATAAGTAATTTGGAATTTTTGACTAAATCATAAAAATTAATTTCATCACTAATAAAATCAAATTTAAATTTTTTTTTCATTTTTTTAACTTGATAAATAATACTATCCTCTTTTCTAAATAAGCTATTTCTCATAGGATGATCCTTAATCACTATTTTTAAGTTTGGAAATTTTTTATTCAAAAAGATTAAAGTTTGCGATATATAATCTATATAATCTTTAAAAATATAATTTGAATCTATTGAATTGGCATCCCAACCTGAATTTAGTGTTATAATTACATGATTTTTGTAACCTGAAATAATGTTTTTTTTTGAATTAATTTGGTATGAAAAAATATCTTTTTTATTTACTCTTTTTCTTATTTCTTTATCCACACTTTTTTTTATTAAATTGATTTTATTTAAATTTAGAATTTTTTTTGCCTTTAACTCTTTTATTGTTTCAAGACTTTCTTGCATTTTTCCTGCTATCCCATTTTTACAATACCATATAAAATTTTTATTTTTTGCAAAGCAAGAGTCATATGTGTAGTAGCAAATTTTTTTTTTCTTTAGTATGTTTGTAATTAAATAAGAGGAATTCAGATATCCACCAGGTATTATGAATATTGAGTTCTTAGTATTGCCATTACAAAAATTATTAAATGTATTTGCAACATTTTTTAAATAATTTTTTTTTTCTAAAATTATATGTTTCTTTAGTTTTGGTGGATAAATATCTTGATTGTATCTGACGTTGTTTATTTCAATTAGTTTTTTTATATCAATTTTATAATCATTGTAATTAATTATTTTTTTTTTATTATCTGCTAATCTTGAATATGAAATTTTATATTTATATCTAAGTACTGCTAGTAATAAGCTTATTAGAGAATTAACAAATTTAGATAGAAAATTTTTATGAAGATTGAACTCGTCATATAATAAAGTAACAGTAAAACCTTTTTGCTTTAAGATAATCGCTAAAAAACATACAAAGGATGACAATGGTGTCACTAACCAATCACCTATGTAAATTATAAGGTTTATTTTATTCTTACTAGAATTTCCCTCTATAGAATTTAAATTAGTAAGTGAAATTTTTAAAACAACACGAATAATATTCAACGCAAAAATAAAAATATTAAACAATTTTTTAAACATTTAAAATAGCCATTAAATTTCCATCCAACTATATCCTGGGCGGTTAGTGATAACTAAATTTGAATTAAAATAAAAATCATGATCTAGCTTAATTTTTTCAAAAAATTCAAATAAAGTGTGATTTAAATTAACTGAATTACATTTATCTCTTTTTCTAAGCTTTAATTTAAGATCTTTCCAAGTCCAATAATCAGACTTTCTTGCGAAAAAAGTTCTGGTTTCTAGAGACTCTTTAATCCAGCTTAATGTTTTATCATTTACTTTAAAGCCACATGAATTTGGATTTGTGTTATTATAAATTAAGGTCAGAATAGCTTGAGCACACTTACCACATTTAGAACAATTGGTCTCAGAGCTTCTTCTGGCATAGGAATTACATACTGCAAGAGTAATATTTCTTTTATTTCTCTTAAACTTTTTTATAAAAAATTTTACCTTTTCAAATCTAGTAATATTAAAATGCTCATGACTGCATATTGTATTAATCCATCTAATTTTATTATCAATCTTGGGATCTGAACCCCAGTTAGTTACAAATGATTTATCATGTGTTGATGATATACAAACTTTATTTATATTATATTTCCACGCTATTGGGGCAGATAAACATAAAAGGCTCATTCCATGTTGAATGCCTCCCCACCATGTACCTTGAGTAAATTTTCCAAAGTCTTTATCTAACTTTTTTCTGTTTAAAAATGAGTATAAGTTGGATTTAACCTCTATAACATTACTTCTACCAACAACCTTTTGTGCAAAAGCAATTACATTTTTATGAATTCCAGCTGGCTCATAATTAGCTACTAATAACTTTGGTTTTACTTTTAATTTATCTATTAACAAAGCGGTTGAGTCAATGCCACCACTAAATAAACAAATTTCTCTAGATATTTTTTGTTTTGATTTTAATTTTGATAATTTAATTATTTTTTCAGTTATTATTTTAGATTTAGAGTTTAAAATATAATTTTTATTTACTACCTTTATTATTTCTTTCAAAGAAATAGAAAAATTTTTTTCTATTTCTGGAACAATCAAGTTTGTATTTGTGAACCATGAAACCTGTATCAAATTAGAAATTGCAGGTATTAATAATATAGAGTTTGGTATATCTTTTATATCAAAATTATATTTAAATACCAAAACTTTATGATTAAAATATTTCTCTAATTTTTTTGATATTTTAAATTTAATTAAATATTTTTTTTTAAACTTTATAATTTTTGTAATTTTTATCATTTTGCTGATTGTTAGAATTAAATAAAAATGATTACAAGTAAAGAAATTTTATTCAAAATTATAATTCTGAAGCTGCCTCTTTATCCAACAACCAAATAATATTATTATGAGATTGTAAATATGAAGCTGGAATCATAGGAGTTATTTTACCTTTCAAAGATTTTTTAATTGCTTTAGCTTTTCTTTTGCCATTAGCTATTACTACTATTTTTTTTGAAGATAAGATTGTGGCAATTCCCATTGTCAAAGCCTTTTTAGGAACATCTTTTTTATTTCTAAAAAATCTACCATCTGAATTTTGCTCAATAGTTTTTTTTGAAAGTTTAGTAATATGAGTCAAAGAGTTTTTTTTTGACCCAGGTTCACAAAAGGCAATATGCCCATTAACACCTATTCCTAAAATTGTGAGATCTATACCACCTTTTCTTTCTATTTTTTTTTCATAATTTTCACACTCAAGTTTAGGATTTAAGGATTTGCCGTCTAAAAAATTAATATTTTTATTTAAAATATCAATGTGGTTAAAGAAATGTCTCTGCATAAAATATCTATAACTTAAACTATGATCCTTGCTTAATCCAAGGTACTCATCTAAATTAAAAGTTGAAACGTTTTTAAAAGATATTTTTTTTTTTTTAAAATTTTTATATATGTTATAGTAAAGTCTGATAACCGATGATCCTGTAGCTAAACATAGTACCGAATTTTTTTTTTTTTCTTAACTGTTCAAATATAATTTTAGACCCATGAAAAGCAATATCTATAGCATCATTTTTAATAATTATATTCTTCATTTTTAGATTTTTTTATTTAATTACAACTAATTTGATTAATTAACAAATATGACAATGATTTCGCTATACGTCATATTATAGTTCTTCCGCCATCTACTAGTATATTTTGACCAGTTATATAGTTATTTTGATCGTCTAATAAATATTCAATGGACGATAAGAGATCCTGTTTTAGACCCATTCTTTTCATTGGTATAATTTTTTTTAGTTCTCTTACAAATTTAACTTTATGATTATTATAAATTGGTCCTGGTGAAAGCATATTAACATTTACATTTTTATCTGCAAAAAAATTTGCATAATATTTAGTAAGTCCTAGCAATCCATGTTTAATTATTGAATATGTTGCTGGTTTTACGAAATTTCTATAGCTTGATTTATAAATATTTTGATTTGGAGAAATTACTGAAAGATCAGAGCCAATATTAATAATCTTTCCTAATTTTTTTTCAGTCATTGATTGTCCAAATACTTGTGTCATTAAATATGATCCTTTCAATCCAACATCAAATTGTTTGTTCCAATCATTAACATCGATAAATTTTTTTCGTTTAACGTTTTTTGGAATTGAGTCAACTGCTGCATTATTAATAAGACCAAAAACAAATATTTTCTTTTTTTTTAAAATCTTAGAGAAAGCAATTATTTCGTTGAGTTTTGTAATATCTAGTTTTTTTAAAACTAAATTATTTTCACATCTAATATTCCTTAAAGATTTCAAATTAATATCCACTGCTATAATGTTATATTTTTTTATTAATTCTTTTACATAATAAGACCCCAAAAAACCACCGGCGCCAGTAATCAATACATATTTTTTTACATTCATAATGACTGTCCTCCATCTAAAACTATATTTGAGCCATAAAAATTGGAGTTATTTGATTTTAGCAGTGTAAGACACAATTCATAAATTTCTTCAGGTGTACAGAATTTTTTACTTGGAACATTTTCATTAATATAATTCAGAACATTTTTTTTATTTTTTTTTATTTTTTTGTCCCAATTATTTCCACTCTGGTAGATATTTCCTAAAGATATTATATTGAGTTGTATTCCATCCTTTGCGAGGCTTTTAGCTTTAGATTTTGAATAAAAATTAAGCGCCGCTTTAGAAACAGCATAGGTAATTGGAGCATCTATAATTTTAATTCCAGCAATAGAAGACATAATAATAATCTTAGTTTGAGTCCTTTTAAAAATATTTTTAAAAGCATTTAAAAAGTTTACAAAAACTAAAAAATTATCATCTAAAGAGGATCTCCAAAATTTCAAATGATCTATATCTTTATATTTTTTTTTACTTTGTCCAATACAAAATATTACTCCATCAATCTTTTTATATTTTTTTTTTAATTCCATTAATACTGTTTTCAAATTTGAAAAGCTTAGAAAATCACATGTATAATTACCCTCTAAATTTTTTTTGGTTCTAGATAGACCTATGCATCTATATGATTTATTTTTTTTTAATTTTTTAAAAATAAAATTTCCCAATGCTCCTGAAGATCCACAAATAATTATATTTTTTTTCATATATATTTTTTTATAAATTCAATATTAATTAATATTTCTCCAATATCATCGTTTTTTTTCTTAGCCCTTGCAGTTTGCAAAATTAAATTACCTGTATAATTAATTTGTTTAAGATATTTGAAAAATTGTTTAGGTTTCCAATTTCCATATCCTAATCTAATTGTTTTTCCATTTAAAATTCTATCCTTGATATGAATATTTTTAACGTATTCAAAATATTTTTTTTCGTCATCAAAATTAAAATTTAAACATGAACTGTTACCCGTATCATAATTTATACCAAATTTTTTATTAAATTTTTTTATAAAGATTAAAGTTTTTTTTGGTTTAAAATCAATTTCAAACAAAATTTTTAAATTATGTATATTTTTAGAGATTTTTAATAAATTTTCTATAATCAGTTTTTCTTGCTTAGAATTTTTTATTGATGATTTATCCACCAGTGGAAGAATTACATATTTTATGCCTAATAACTTACTATTTTTAATTATTCTTTTTAATATATCTAAAACGTAGATGTTTTTTTTATTTTTAAAAAATGGTCTTTGCATAAAAAAATCACAAGTTACCGACTCAACCTTTACTTTATTTTTTATTAACCTTTTTTTTAATTTGCTAATATTTTTTTTATCAAAAAAATATAAAGGATTTTTTTTAATATTTTCAATATTTATTGTCCATTCCATTAACTTCAGATTTTGTTGTTCCGCTAAAAAAAGTTCTTTTTTCCAATTTTTGGACGGAAAAAATTGTATAGTTCCTTTTTTTTCTGTTGGAACTAGTCGTCCTTGCATAAATCCTATTTTCATAGTCCTTTAGCAGTCCACCCACCATCAATTTTTATATCTGTACCTGTTATATAATTAGATCTATTGCTTATTAAATATTCAATTAAGTAATATATGTCAATTGGATCACCCCATTGATTAAGTATTGTTTTATTTTTTCTTTCAATATTTTTTTTTTGGTTTTTGTAGCTTTTGTACGACATTCCTAATTTAAAATATCCAAGTGAAACTGAATTTACTCTTATTTTAAACTTACTATAATCTAAAGCTAGTGCTCTGGTTAATGCATTCACACCACCCTTCGAAGCTACGTATGAGGGATTATTTGGAAATGCTAAATATGCATTAATACTTGAAATATTTATAATTTTTGGACTTTTAGATTTTTTTAATTTATCTAAGGCAAAATGTGAACAGTAATACACAGATGATAAATTAGTTTTAATTGTTTCATCAAATGATTTTACATCAAAATGATTTGGTTTAGTTATAGAAGCATTATTAATTAGTATATCAATTTTATTTAATTTTTTTATACATCTTCTAACTTGCTCTGGTTTAGAAACATCACATTTGAGATGTTGTTTATCTTTAAGATTTCTCCGTGATAGGGAAAAGACGTTGTGTTTATCTTTTAACTTTTTTTTTAAAAAAAGTCCTATACCCTTAGACCCACCTGTTATTAAAATATTTAACATGATAGTATTATAATTATAAAAAAATTTTTTTCAGTGCATAAATCAAGCCAATTGAGCTATTAGTACTGGTTAGCTACATGCGTTACCGCACTTCCACACCCAGCCTATCAACGTGGTGG
>MDTB01016114.1_pt1 | contig 25728 bp, 24 predicted proteins | sample 811161 | NCBI WGS metagenome assembly MDTB01 (sample SAMN05326650, study PRJNA326480) | marine metagenome | isolation source: seawater | place: Mediterranean Sea | collected 2009
AATATCCTTTGCTCTATTATTTTGAAGCTGTAAAAAACTAAGATTATTATTTCCAAGAGAAATATTTGTACCGCTTTTTCCACTTGGTCTGTTGAAGCCTCCTGAAAAATTCCAGTAATCTCTTCTTGTGAAGGCCTGTTCACCAATATTATTCAGATCACCAATTACATTTATACTGTAGGTTGGGCTATAATAAAAAAGCTTTGGTTGAAAAATATGTAGGTCCAGATTTTGATTTTGTGTATCACCAGGTGATTCACCAGCTCCTGCAAGTATATTCCCAAACCAAAATTTATCTTTTCCTTTTTTTAACTTAATATTAATTGCAATATTATCCTGATTATTTTGAACTGAACTAAGTTGACTAACTTCTGCATAATTCTTTAAAATTTGAACTTTATCAACAGCGTTTGAAGGAATATTCTTAGAAGCAATTTTTGAATCACCATCAAAAAAATCTTTTCCTTCTACCATAATTTTTGTGACAGCTTTACCCTCGACCTCTATTTCACCATCGTCATTAACTTCAACTCCGGGCAGATTTTTTAAAACATCTTCAAGCTTTCTCTCTGTTCCAGTTTTAAACGAATCAGCGTCGTAAACAAGTGTGTCACCACTAACAACTACAGGCATTTCATAAGTCAATTCAACGGCATCTAGCTGATTGTCAGGTCTAAGTAAAAAATCTTTAGTTATATCATTTTCTGCAGATTTAAATGCCTGAGAGAATGTAGCCATCCCTATATAACTAACCTGAAGATTATAATTATTATTCTTCTTTAAGTTTAGCTTATAAACTCCTTGATTATCTGACATAGCAAAAGTCTCAAGGGTATTTGATTGAGAATCAATAAGAATGATATTAGCCAATTCTAGAGGAGTACCTAAACTATCCGTAACCTTTCCACTCATCTTTATTTGAGAAAATGTCATTGAGCTAATTAGTAAAAAAAGAATTATAATATATTTTTTCATTATTTAATTTTTAATGACGATTCATACATGTCCCTAGGAACCCTTGGATTCATTAATTTAAACCAAATCACTGGAATAAAAGATAGTAGAATACTTGTAGGATACCCATAAGGTAATTGAGGGGAATGATCAATTGAGTTCAAATTTTGATATTCGGTTTCTGCAATCCTGTGATGATCACTATGTCTTGTTAATTCATAAAGCACTATTCTTCCAAATATATGATTAGAATTCCAAGAATGTCTTTCTTGTACTCTTTCATATCTTCCAGATGATAATTTTTTTCTTAAAAGGCCATAGTGTTCAATATAATTAACACTTTCGAACATTAAAACCGAGAAAAGTGCAGCAAGTAAACAAAAAATTAGTCCCTTAAGACCAAATAAAATAAAAACTAAAAGGATGTATGATAATTGAATTATCCCATACCAAAACATATCGTTATATATAGAAAAAAATGAATTATTATTTATTTTCAATCTATTTTTTTGAATTTTAATTGCACCTAAAAGCTCACCTTTAATTGCACTAATCCAAAAGGTGTAAATAGGTTCATTATATTTTGCTGTAACGGGATCTTCTTTTGTTGCAACTTTTAGATGATGACCATAATTATGCTCTAGATAAAAATGCATGTAAAGAGATGGTATTAGTAGAAATTTACCTAAAAATCTTTCAAGGGTTTTGGTACGATGACATAATTCATGAGCTACGTTAATACCATTTGAGGCCATTACAAGCCCCATTGAAAGTAATGAGCCTAAAAATTCAATTGAAAAATATTCAAAAGTGATGATTTTGGTCAAAGAATATATCAATAAACCAAATACAATGATAATATTTAAATACAGCATTAAATCAAATAAACTATGAATCCCTTTTTCAGCTCTGTGGGTTTCTAACTCATCAACTCCATAACGAGTTAGTATTAATTCTACAGTTGGAATTATTACAAATATGTAAAAAGGGGTGGTGAATAACCAATAGCCACCAAAATAAAGCCCAACTAAAGCGGTTAAGGGAATTGAGTAAGCCATCAGATATTTGAAGTCAGATAATAGAAAACCTTTAAATAATTTTAGATCTCTGTTAAACATTTGATATTTAGTTTTTTCTTATTGATTTAGACCGTCCTCCCCTCCACATATCTCTCATTTCTTTGGTCTTAACCTCAACAATATTTTCAAACTCTGATCTGGAAACAAATTCTCCTTTTGTTGGCTCAGAAATTTGTATTCTTCTTTCAGGATTCATTACTACTTTGGTACAAAGCATAATGGTTCTTTCTGTAGTTAGCTCTAAAATTAATCCTGGAAGGCCACCAAACTCAGCAGGGCCGTGGCTTACCGGTATTTGTGGGGTATACCAAGCAATTATATCTTGATACTCCTCTTCAATTTTATCCTTAATTGAATCATTTTCTTTTTCGGCCTTTCTCCAAACGCTTGTCATTGTCTTAGGCTTTGGAAGCTGGGCAGTTGCCTTAAAGCATAGATAATTTCCAATCATCTTTTGCTCTTTTTCTATAACCCACTTAATTTTATTTGAATCATTAGCGATCAAAAACTTTTTACCCATAAATTCTGTACTTTGGAGTGATTTTTTTGTTGCAATATTCTTATATACTGGGCCACCCGAAGATGCCCACATTCTTCCCCATCCTCTCCCTCCACCACTCCCTGGAGCGCCTAATCTTTCCTCTTGCTGATAAATTGATTTAGTTTTATCAAATGTTAGTATATATACGGGTTCTAAAAAAGGCTTCATCCTTTCTTTCATTGATTTTTTTTGTTCAGCAGACATTCTGTCTCCCCAAGATCCAAAATCCATAGATGTTTGAGTTTTGTAAAATGCTTGGCCTTGAAAATCTTGAGAATTAATAGTAGTGGAGAAAAAAATTATTAATATGTATAGAATTTTGTTCATGATATTTTAAATATAATAACTCAACAGAAATCGAGTTGTTAATACTAGGTTAAATTAATCATAATATTTTTGTACATTGATATTATGAGATTAAAATTTTTTTTCTTTTTTGTTTTTTTTAATGCTATTTATTCACAAAACAATATCTATTTTGAAAAAATAGATATTGTAAAAATCGATAAAAACTATAAGCTAATTAACATTGATAATTTTAATAATAAATATTTCCAAAGAGGAAATCAAATAAGTAAGGAAAAAAATTTAACTTTTTCAGATTTGTCACTTGGAAATATTTCCAGCATCGATTTAAATGACCCAATGAAAATTAAAATTTGGTATTCAGATTATAATAATTTAATTGTTTTAGACAATTATTTAAATGAAATTACTAGGATCAATTTTAATGATATTTTATTTGCTAATAATATTTCTCATATATCCACAGCAAATGATAATAATGTATGGGTTTTCGATGAAACAGGAATGGAAATAAAAAAGTTTGATTTTTTTAATAGAGTTTTTATTGATAATGTTGTAACTAAAATAGATGGAACCTTAATTGATTTTCAAAGCGATTATAATTATTTATGGGTTTTGACCGATGAATTCTTTTATAAAATAAATTATAATGGATCAATAATCTACAGATCTGAAAACAATTACAGATTTAGTAAAATAAGTTTATTCAGAAACGATATTATTCTTTTAAAGAATAATCAATTAGTGCATTTTAAGAGTGGTGATGAAATATTTGTAAATATTATTCACGAAAAATTATTTATAAAAGATTTTTCCGTAATCAATGAAACCTTGTATATTTATGATGAGGATTATTTAAATAAATATTTAATTTTAACATACTAAAATGCATATAGCGATCGCAGGAAATATTGGTGCTGGAAAAACTACCTTAACCAAATACTTGGCTAAACATTATAAATTTAACAAACAGCTTGAAGACGTGGTTAAAAATCCCTATCTAGATGATTTTTATAATCAGATGGAAAGATGGAGCTTTAATCTTCAAATATATTTTTTGAATAGTAGATTTAGACAGGTCAAAGAAATCCATGAAAAAGGTAAGAATGTAATTCAAGACAGAACTATTTATGAAGATGCTAATATTTTTGCACCTAACCTCCACGCAATGGGACTTATGACAAGTAGAGATTTTGAAAATTACAAATCGCTATTTAATTTAATGGAAGAAAATGTGTCTGCTCCTGATTTAATGATATATTTAAGAAGTTCTATTCCAAATCTTGTTTCACAGATTCATAAAAGAGGTCGTGAATATGAAAATTCGATTAGTATCGAATATTTGAGTAGATTAAATGAAAGATATGAAGCCTGGATATATAATTACAAAAAAGGTGATTTACTAATTATAGATATTGATGAGCTTGACTTTGTAGAAAATAAAGATGATCTTGATAAGATAATCTCGTTAATTGATAAAAAGATGAAATAAAAAAAGGCCTTAATTTAAGGCCTTTTTTTATTTTCTATTTGGAATACATATTAATAAAATTAATTTTATCTCCATCAAAACGGAAGGATTCCATCCAGCTTTTGATTGTTGATTCACCATTTGATTCAACAATTTTCCCTTCATCCCATAGTAGAACCCATTCATCACCATTATCTCCAGTAACAGCAAGGTTAACGGCGACACTGTAATCCTCAATATCAACTTCAGAATATGTATCTGAAATATGTTTCATAGCAGATTCCTTTCCTTGGATTAGTGAACCATCAGAAAGATTAAAAACAACGTCCTCCGAGAGGTATTCAGCAACTTTTTTGAAATCTTTAGCAATTAAATCTCTGATCATTAACTGAACAGTCAATACTTTCTCCTCATTACCAATTTCAAATGCATCAAGATATGTAGCATCGTATAAATATGTTACTGATTTATCTTCAACATCATGAGCTCCATGACCTCCTAATATTGGGGCAATCACCAAGCCTATTAAACAAGTAAGTTTTATTAAAATATTCATTGATGGTCCTGAAGTATCTTTAAAAGGATCACCAACAGTATCTCCGGTTACAGATGCTTTGTGTGCTTCAGAACCTTTGAAAGTCATTTCTCCATTTATTTCAACACCTGCTTCAAAAGATTTTTTTGCATTGTCCCATGCACCACCGGCATTGTTTTGGAAAATTGCCCATAAAACTCCACTAACAGTAACCCCAGCCATATATCCACCAAGCATTTCAGCAATTAATTGGTTATCTAGTCCAAATAACATTGGTAAAACTGTAATAATTATCGGAGTTCCTATTGTTAATATTCCTGGCAGCATCATTTCTTTAAGAGATGCTTTGGTTGAGATGTCAACACATTTATCATACTCAGGCTTCGCTTTACCCTTCATTATTCCAGGAATCTCTTTAAATTGTCTTCTTACTTCATAAACCATTTCCATAGCAGCCTTTCCGACAGCATTCATCGCTAAGGCTGAAAATACTACAGGAACCATACCTCCAATAAATAACATTGCTAAAACTGGTGCTTTAAATATATTGATACCTTCAATTCCAGTAAATGTGACATAAGCTGCAAATAAAGCAAGAGAAGTAAGAGCTGCAGAAGCAATTGCAAAACCTTTTCCAGTAGCTGCTGTGGTATTGCCGACTGAATCTAGTATATCTGTTCTTTCTCTCACAATAGGATCTTGTCCACTCATCTCAGCTACTCCACCTGCATTGTCAGATATTGGGCCAAAGGCATCAATTGCTAATTGCATTCCGGTTGTTGCCATCATAGCTGAAGCAGATAAAGCTACTCCGTAAAAACCAGCGAAAGCATATGCTGCCCATATTGCAGCTGCAAATAAGATTACTGATCCAAAAGTTGAAATCATACCAGTTGCTAAACCTGCGATAATATTCGTGGCTGCACCAGTACTTGATTTTTGAACGATTTCGAGAACAGGTTTTTTACCCAATCCTGTGTAATATTCAGTAATTGCAGAAATAAACCAGCCAACAATTAAACCTGTTAATGTTGAGTAGAAGACATTAATTGAAGCGATATCTTTTAATCCTTCACCAAAAAACTCCATTTTTAAAGTTTCAGGAAGCATATATTGAACTAAGAAAAAGCAGGATAATGCAACCAGTAGGATAGAAATTCCATTTCCTTTGTTAAGAGCACCCATGACTTCGGCCTCCTTTGCATCATTAGAATTTATTTTTACAAACAGTGTTCCTATCAAAGAAATAATAATACCTAGTCCAGCTATTGCCATTGGTAATAAAATTGGTCCGATTCCCCCAAAAGTATCGTCAATCAATCCTCCCATATCAATGATAACATAATTTCCAAGGACCATAGCAGCGAGGACCGTTGCTACATATGAACCAAATAAGTCAGCTCCCATACCGGCAACATCTCCTACATTATCCCCTACATTATCAGCAATTGTAGCTGGATTTCGTGGATCATCTTCTGGGATTCCAGCTTCAACTTTTCCAACTAGATCAGCACCTACATCTGCTGCTTTTGTGTAAATTCCACCACCAACTCTTGCAAATAAAGCAATTGATTCTGCGCCTAATGAAAATCCAGCAAGAGTTTCTAAAACTATAGTCATAGTATCACTGGCAGATCCATAATCAGTATCTGCCCAAACACCAGCCATAAAATGGTTAAAGAATATGATAAAAAAAGTTGTAAGACCTAATACAGCTAAAGCTGCTACACCTAATCCCATAACTGTTCCACCAGCAAATGAAATTTTAAGTGCATTTGGTAAAGAGGTTTTGGCAGCTTGAGTGGTTCTAACATTTGTTTTGGTAGCAATCTTCATTCCTATATTACCAGCATAAGCAGAGAAAAATGCTCCAAAAATAAATGATACCACAATTAAAATATGAGTTGTTGGTACAATAAATGATATACCTGCTAAAACTGCACTTACCACTAATACAAATACAGATAATAAACGATATTCAGCATTTAAAAAGGCTAATGCACCTTCATATATATGATCAGAAATCTCTTTCATTTTTCCATCACCAGCATCTTGTTTCATCACCCAGGACCTTCTTATAAAAACATAAGCAAGGCCTAACGTTGACATGATTATTGGCATGTAAATCATCATTGAATCCATAGTTAATTTTTTTAATTAGTTGGCAAAAATAGTGAAATAGAGTTAATTAAGAAAAACTCTTTGATTATTTGTAGAGCACCTTTTTAACCGATTTTATAACGTCTTCACTGTTAGGAAGCCATTCTTTAAGTAAAACAGGAGAATATGGAGCAGGAGTATCAGCAGTATTAATTTTTTCTATTGGAGCATCTAGATAATCAAATGCTTGGGATTGAACTTGGTAAGTAATCTCTGTAGCAACATTACCAAATGGCCAAGCTTCTTCTAAAATCACAAGTCTATTGGTTTTTTTTACAGAATTTAGGATAGCATCATGATCCATTGGTCGGACTGTCCTAAGATCAATAATTTCACATGAAATATTTTCTTTTTCCAGTTCATCAGCTGCTTTGTAGGCTTCCTTAATTATTTTACCAAAAGAGACAATTGTAACATCGGAACCTTCTCTTTTTATATCAGCAACCCCGATAGGAATTGTATATTCTCCCTCAGGCACCTCACCTTTATCTCCATACATCTGCTCACTTTCCATAAATATCACTGGGTCATCATCGCGAATAGCCGATTTTAATAAACCTTTGGCGTCATAAGGATTAGAAGGAACAATTACCTTAAGTCCAGGGGTATTGGCAAACCAGTTTTCAAATGCTTGAGAATGAGTTGCTGCTAATTGACCAGCAGAGGCAGTAGGGCCTCTGAAAACGATTGGGCAATTAAATTGTCCACCTGACATTTGTCTAATTTTTGCAGCATTATTGATAATTTGATCTATTCCGACTAATGAAAAATTAAAAGTCATATATTCAACAATTGGCCTATTCCCAGTCATTGTTGAACCAATCGCAACTCCAGCAAAACCAGCTTCAGAAATCGGAGTATCAATAACCCTTTTAGCTCCAAATTCATCAAGCATCCCTTTAGATGCTTTGTAAGCACCATTGTACTCGGCAACTTCTTCACCCATAAGAAATATACTTTCATCATTTCGCATTTCTTCGCTCATTGCTTCACAAACAGCTTCTCTGAATTGAATAGTCCTCATAAAATCTAATTTTTGACAAAAATAACAAAGGAGTTAAAATTAAACATTAATAAGTTAAAATTATTTATTAATTAAAGTTTTTTGTCTTTCAAATTAGTAACTTTAATGATGAATTATAGAATACCTATCATATGAAAATTCTTGTATGTTTAAGTCATGTTCCTGACACTACATCAAAGATTAATTTTACCGAAAATAACAGTAAGTTTGACAAAGCTGGTGTACAGTTTGTAATTAATCCAAATGACGAATTCGGATTAACAAGAGCTATTTGGTTTAAGGAAAAAAATGATGCTACAATTGATGTAATTAATGTAGGGTTACAGGACACAGAATCAACGCTTAGAAAAGCACTTGCCATAGGGGCAGATAAGGCTATAAGAATCAATCACGACCCTAAAGATGGTTTTTCCGCAGCGAAATTTATATCAGATTATATTAATGAAAACAGTTACGACTTGATAATCGCAGGTAGAGAATCTATTGATTACAATGGTGGTATGGTTCCTGGAATGATTTCAGCTCTTACTAATATAAATTTTATTGACAAATGCATTGCTTTAAATATTTCAGGTAATTCTGTCGAAGCCGCTAGAGAAATTGAGGGTGGTAAAGAAAACATATCAACCCAATTACCTCTGATAATTGGTAGCCAAAAAGGTCTAGTTGAAGAGAGTGATTTGCGGATTCCAAATATGAGAGGAATAATGATGGCAAGAAAAAAAGAACTAGTTGTTGTAAAGACTACTGAAGATCCTAGCGCAACTCATTCAAAAAGTTTTGAAAAACCTCAACCAAAAGGAGATGTTACTTTAGTCTCCCCAGATGATATTGAAAAGTTAATTGAGTTATTGCATAACGAAGCCAAAGCATTATAATATGGAAATACTAATTTTCGCAGAAACTGATGATAAAGGAAATCTTAAAAAAGATGCCTATGAAATTGCATCATATGCCTCAGAGATTTCCTTAGAAAATGGAGGTAGTGTAAATGCTTTGTGTTTTAACGCATCCAATGCTGAAAGCTTATCAGATTATGGGGTTAATAAAATAATAAACTCTAAAAACGAAGAACTCAAGAATTTTGACCCAAGCAACTATTCAAAATGTATTTGTGAAGTTTTTAACAACGAGAAATCTAATTTACTTTTATTAAGTTCTAGTTCAAATTCAAAGCATATAGGAGGCATATTGTCTGTTTTAACAGATGCAAGTTATGTTACAAATGTAATTTCAAAACTCACCTATGGTGAAAAAATGACAGTTGTAAGAAACACCTTTACAAATAAAGCTATTGAAACTGTAGAAATAATTAAAAACAAAATTATTTTAGCTATTTCAAAAAATTCTTTTGGTCTAAAAGAAAAACCTGTAAAGTCTGAGTTTGTTGAAATAAATTTTAATATATCTGAATCTAGAAATAAAGTAAATTCAATTGACAGAGCAACTAATAAACTAACAATTGCCGATGCTGATATTGTTGTCTCAGGCGGAAGAGGATTAAAAGGTCCTGAAAATTGGCATCTAGTAGAAAACCTTGCTGAAGTCCTTGGCGGTGCTACAGCATGCTCAAAGCCTGTCTCTGATTTAGGATGGAGACCTCACAGTGAGCATGTAGGACAAACCGGTAAGCCTGTGTCGTCAAACTTATACATTGCAATCGGTATTTCTGGGGCAATTCAGCATCTTGCTGGTGTTAATTCATCAAAAGTAAAAGTCGTTATAAATACAGACCCTGAGGCTCCTTTTTTTAAAGCTGCTGATTACGGAATTGTTGGAGATGCTTTTGAAGTTGTGCCAAAATTGATTGATAAATTAAAAGAATTTAAAGCTGTAAATGAGTAATCTTTATTTTTTTAAATTAAAACATAACATTAGATTTACTATATGAATCTTATTCAACTGCTAATCAACGGCATTTCATACAGCCAAACCCAAAATGGTGCATATGCATTGATTTTAAGTGAATTGGAAGGTGAGAGAAAGTTACCAATAGTAATAGGCACAAACGAGGCACAGTCAATTGCGATTGCTATTGAAAAAGAAATTAAACCTCCGAGACCATTGACTCACGATTTATTCAAAAATTTTTGTGTAAGATTTGATATTAAAATAAAACAAGTGATTATCCACAAGCTGGTTGATGGTGTGTTTTACTCTAGCGTCATTTGTGAAAGAGATGGAATTGAAGAAGTAATCGACTCCAGATCCAGTGATGCTATTGCTTTGGCCATAAGATTTGAAGCCCCAATTTACACTTATGAAAATATTCTTGAAAAAGCAGGAGTAGTGATTAAATTAGAAAAAGAAATTGACGAAAAGTCATTGCTTAAAGAGTTATTTTCAGAGGAAAACTCAGAAGTTGAAAATAGTGAACTTAAAGTGAAAACAACTAAAGAATTAGAGGAGTTATTAAAAATTGCTGTTCAAAATGAAAATTATGAGTCAGCTGCAAAAATCAGAGATGAAATTTCAAACAGATAAAAAAAAGATACTTTTAACAACCTTATTTTTTATTTCTGTAAATACCTTTGTTTTTGCACAAGATCAAAATATTATTCCAAGTAATGGATTTACCCTTGAAGGGTTTCTTAGGGGTCTTTTAGGAATATCATTTCTAATTTTAACAACTTATCTTCTTTCAAATAATAAAAAAGCAATCAAATGGAAAACTGCATCAACTGGCCTAATCCTTCAATTGATTCTTGCAGTTGGAGTCCTTAAAATTTCTTGGGTAAAGATGATATTTGAAAGTGCAGGAAAGGTTTTTGTTAAAATTCTTGATTTTACAATGGAAGGTACCAAATTTTTATTTGGGGATTTAGTAAGTGCAGAAAATTTTGGAAATGTATTTATTTTCTCCATTTTACCCACCGTAATTTTCTTTGCCGCATTAACATCAATTCTATTTTATTTAGGGATCATACAAAAAATAGTAAGAGTAATGGCTTTGCTATTGTCAAAACTACTTGGTGTTTCTGGGCCTGAGAGTCTAAGCGTTGCTGGAAATATATTTCTTGGACAAACCGAATCCCCACTAATGATAAAAGCATATCTTGAAAAAATGTCAAAATCAGAAATTTTATTAGTTATGATTGGGGGAATGGCTACAGTTGCAGGTGGTGTTCTGGCTGCTTACATTGGTTTCCTTGGAGGAGAAGATCCTGAACTTAAGGTCTATTATGCAAAACATCTTTTAACAGCATCAGTAATGGCCGCACCTGGTGCAATAGTAATTTCTAAAATTCTTTATCCTGAAACCGAAAAAATTAATTCTGATGTTGAAATATCGAAAGATAAAATAGGTTCAAACTTTTTAGATGCAATTTCAATTGGAACTTCTGAAGGTCTAAAATTAGCAGCCAATATAGCAGCAATGCTTTTAGTCTTTATTGCTTTTATAGCATTAATTAATTATGTGCTAAGTGGCTTTGGTGATATGACAAATTTAAATGCTTGGATTAGCGATAAAACTGTATACTCTGAATTATCATTGGAGCTTATATTAGGATATATTTTTGCTCCCGTGATGTGGTTAATAGGGGTTGCAAAAGAAGATGTAACATTGATGGGGCAACTACTTGGTATCAAATTAGCAGCTAGTGAATTTATAGGATATATCCAATTATCTGATTTAAAAGATGTCACCAATGTGATTCACCTAAATTATCAAAAATCGATAATTATTGCTACCTACATGTTATGTGGTTTTGCAAATTTTGCTTCAATTGGAATCCAGATAGGAGGAATAGGAGCACTTGAACCTAAACAAAGAAAAAATCTTTCAAAATTTGGATTTAAAGCTTTAATCGGAGGGACTTTAGCATCCCTTTTATCAGCAACAATTGCAGGGATGATTATTGGTTAAAAAGTTAATAACTTTTACTTTTCTTTATAATTAAGATTATCACTATTAATTATTTTTACTAACTGGATTTATGAGACAATATTTAGACTTAGTTAAACATGTTCTCGACAATGGAGAACTAAAGAAAGACAGAACCGGAACAGGTACTAAAAGTGTTTTTGGCTATCAAATGAGATTTAACCTAGATGATAGCTTTCCAATGGTAACAACAAAAAAACTTCATCTTAAATCAATAATTTATGAATTGCTGTGGTTTTTAAAAGGGGATACAAATATTAAATATCTACAAGAAAATGGGGTAAAAATTTGGGATGCTTGGGCAGATTCAAATGGTGATCTTGGTCCTGTTTATGGTTTTCAGTGGAGAAATTGGAACAATGATGGGATTGATCAAATATCTAACTTAATAAATGATTTAAAAAATAATCCAAGTAGTAGAAGACATCTTATTTCCGCTTGGAATCCATCGGTTTTACCTGATACTTCAAAATCTTTTGAAGCCAATGTTGCTAATGGAAAGGCTGCATTGCCTCCATGCCATGCATTTTTTCAATTTCATGTAATTAAAGGGAAACTTTCTTGTCAATTGTATCAAAGGAGTGCAGATATTTTTTTAGGGGTGCCTTTTAATATAGCATCATATTCGCTTTTAACCATAATGATAGCTCAAGTGTGTGATTTAAAAGTAGGTGATTTTATTCATACTTTTGGAGATGCTCATATTTATAGCAATCACTTTGATCAGATGAAGCTACAACTAACAAGAGAGCCAAGAAAGCTACCAACTCTTAAAGTCAATAAAAAAATTAAAAGTATTTTTGATTTTAAATATGAAGATTTTGTTTTAGAAGATTATAATCCTCATCCTCACATCAAAGGAAAAGTTGCAGTTTAATCGATCCTATGATAAAAAAAACTATAACCATTATTGTTGCTGCAGCTGAAAATAATGCTATCGGAAAAAATAATAATCTCATCTGGAGTTTGCCAGATGACCTAAAAAGGTTTAAAAGGCTTACCTCAGGTCATTGCATAATTATGGGTAGAAAAACATTTGATTCATTTCCTGGATTATTACCCAATAGAAAACATATTGTTATATCTAAAAAACCTAAGAGCCACTTTCCTGAAGAAGTTATTGTTGAAAATAATTTTGAGGATGCAATAAAAGCAACTAATGATGATCAAAATCCATTTGTAATTGGGGGCGGACAAATTTATAATTTAGCAATGAAATACAGCGATACTATTGAATTGACAAGGGTTCATGAGGAGTTTGAAGCTGATACTTTCTTTCCAAAAATTAACCAAGACGAATGGAAATTAATTAATCAAGAAAAGCATGAAATGGATGAACGCCATAATTATTCATTTACATATAAAACATATTTAAAAATTAAGTAATGAAAGCATATATTTTTCCAGGTCAAGGAGCACAATTTTCAGGTATGGGTAAAGATTTATATGAAAATTCAAAGACTGCCTACGAGCTTTTTAATAATGCTAACGAAATTTTAGGTTTTAAAATAAGTGATGTGATGTTTAACGGATCCGCTGAAGACTTAAAACAAACCTCAGTCACTCAACCAGCTATTTTTTTACACTCTGTAATATTGGCAATGAGTAAAGAGAATGAAATTTCACCTGCAATGGTTGCTGGTCATTCATTAGGCGAATTCTCAGGTCTTGTTATAAATAAATCTATTTCATTTGAAGACGGACTGAATTTAGTTTCAATAAGGGCAAATGCTATGCAAAAAGCTTGTGAAAATAATCCTGGAACTATGGCTGCTGTTTTAGGTTTAGAGGATAAACTTATTGAAATTGTATGCAATGAAGTTAAGGGCACCGTGGTGCCTGCAAATTATAATTGTCCAGGCCAATTGGTTATTTCAGGTGAATTAAAAGCTATAGAATTAGCATGTGAAAAATTAAAGGAGTTAGGGGCTAGACGTGCTATAGTTCTGCCTGTTGGAGGTGCATTTCATTCCCCTTTAATGCAGGAAGCAAAAATAGAACTTGAAAATGCAATAAATAAAACTATTTTTTCTAATCCAATATGCCCAATATATCAAAATGTTAGTGGTCTTCCCTACTCGTCAGAAATTGAGATAAAAGAAAATTTAATATCTCAGCTAACTAGTCCAGTCAAGTGGACCCAGTCAATAACCCACATGGTTGAAAATGGAGCCAAAGAGTTTATCGAGGTTGGGCCTGGTCGCGTGCTACAAGGATTGGTAAGAAAAATTAATGTTGATATAAATTCAAGTTCATTAAATTTGGAAAATGTTGAATAAAAGAGAACGTAATTTATTAATTACAACAATAGTTTTTTTAAGTATTATACTTGATCAGATTTCAAAAATTTGGGTTAGGAATAATTTTGAGAGTTATATCGAAAATAGTATAATTGGAGATGTATTTACGTTAATAAAGGTTGAAAATACAGGTGCATTTTTAGGTATGGGAAGCGAACTCACAGAAACACTTAGAATTTTATTACTAATTGTTTTGCCCATAATATTTTTAATTGGAATATCTATTTATACTTACATTGATAAGGCTCTTGATAAAATATCCATAATTGGATTTTCATTAATAATCGGAGGTGGTATAGCTAATATTTTTGACAGAATTATTTATGGTTCAGTAACTGATTTCCTTTATTTGGATTTTTGGGGTATATTTCAGACTGGTATATTTAATATTGCTGATTTGTCCGTCACAACGGGCATGATTTTAATTTTAATTTCTAGCTTTAAAAAAAGTTCTTGATTTTAAAAATCACCCTTTTTTTTCATAATAATTTTGATATAGGACTAATCAAAAAAATATTAATTTTTGGTTACTTTTGCTTAAAACTGGCAATATTAATTCTCTAATAATTAAAATATTTGAACTTGGTCTGGGAATCTGCGCTCCTTTTTCAAAAAAAATTGAAAAAGGAGTCATCGGCAGAAAGAATAGTTTTAAAAAATTAAAATCATCGTTTAAAAAAGGAGATAATATTATACATATTCACTGCGCATCTCACGGGGAATATTTAATGTCCAAAAAATTAATAACCCATCTAAAGGATAAGTTTAAAGATTATAAATTTCTTTTATCATTTATTTCACCTTCAGGATATGAAAATACTAATGAAGATTTGTTTGATTGTATTATTTATCTACCTCTTGAAGCAAATAAAAATTGTATTGAATTTTATAAAATAATATCACCAAAGGCTACATTTTTTATTAAAAATGAAATATGGCCAAATTTTATTAAACACGCAAAAATGAGTGGCTCGAAAGTTTACTCAGTTGGTGGTAATTTCACAGCAAACTACTTAAAAAAAATATTTAAAATAAATTCAGCAATAAAGATATTTGATTCAATGTTTGTTTTAAATGAAAGGTCAAAAAATATAGTTGAGGGCATTGGAAATCAAAATGTATTTGTTGTTGGTGATTTAAGATATGACAATACTATACCCAAATTAAAAAATAAAACTAAAAAGGTAATAGAAAGTTTTATTGAGAACAATAATTGTGTTGTTTTTGGAAGTACATGGAAGGAAGACGAAAATATAATTATCAAATACATTAATAATCAAAAAGGAAATACTAAATATATTATTGCTCCACATGAAATCGATAAAAATTCTCATAGAATTAAAAAGCACTTAGGAGATAAATCAATTTTATTTTCAGAAATTAACCCGAACACAAAATTTGAAGATTTTTCATGCTTAATAATTGATAATATTGGAATGCTTTCATCATTGTACTCATACAGCACAGTTGCCTATGTTGGTGGAGGAATGGGGAAAAAAGGACTACACAATACATTAGAACCAGCTTACTTTTCCAAACCTATAATTATTGGAAAAAATTACAAAGGGTTTGATGAAGCAGAAAAAATGATTAAGAACGGTAATTTGATTAGTATTTCAAATTATAACGATTTCGAAAAAACACTTGAATCGATTATTAATAATAAAACTATTATTAAAGAAATGTCAAAAAAATGCAACGAGTTTTTTGACAAAAATAAAGGTGGAGTTAAATTAATTTTAAAAAATCTAAATTAATCTTTATTGAGTCAATAAATAGCATAAGAATTTAATTTCCGGTTTTTATTTTATTGATAAATTTATTGATAGAATTTATTCCACTATTTTGGATGTATTTTATGAAAGCGCTACCCACAATACACCCCTGTGAATATTTACTAGCAATTATAAAATTTTCATTATTTGAGATTCCAAAACCAATAATTTTTGGAGTTGATAATTTCATTTTTTGTAATCTTTTAAAATAATCAATGCTTTTTTCATCAAAATAATTTGTAGATCCTGTTATACTAGATGAGCTTACAACATAAATAAATCCATTACTATTTTTATCAATATATTCTATTCGTTTTTGACTAGTTTGAGGAGTTATTAAAAACATATTATATAGTTCATATTTTTTAAATATTCTTTTGTAATCTGAAAGATAAATGTCTATTGGAAGATCTGGAATTATGAGACCATCGATTCCAACTTCACTACATTTTTTACAAAAATCTTCAACACCAAATCGAAAAATAGGATTAAAATAGCCCATAATTATTAAAGGGATATTCACATGATTTCTTATAATTTTGAGTTGCTCAAACAGTATTTTTGTAGACATGCCATTATCCAAGGCAATTTTTGAACTCATTTGTATGGTTTGTCCGTCAGCCAATGGATCACTAAATGGTAAACCAATTTCAATCATATCAGCACCAGCAGATTCAAGACTTTTTATAATTTGAGTTGTACTGTTTAATTCAGGGAATCCAGCAGTGAAATAGATAGATAAAATATTATCTCTTTCTTTAAGGGTCTTATCAATTCTATTCATTGTATATTAAAGTAATTAATATAATTCTCAAGATCTTTATCACCTCTTCCCGAAAGGTTTAAAACAATTACATCATGTGAATTAAATTTTTTATGTTCAAATACAGCTAAAGCATGTGATGTTTCGATGGCAGGAATAATTCCTTCAATTTGTGATAATTGTAATCCGGCCGACATCGCCTCGTCATCGTCAATCGAAATAAATTCTCCCCTTCCTGTGGTAAATAAATTTGCATGCATAGGTCCAATTCCAGGATAATCTAATCCAGCTGAAATTGAATAGGGTTCAGTAATTTGACCATCATTGGTTTGCATAAGTAAAGTCTTGCTTCCATGAATAATTCCAGTTTTACCCAATTTTGTAGTTGCAGCTGATTTTCCAGAATTTACTCCTTTTCCAGATGCTTCAACACAAATAATTTTCACTCTTTCATCATCCAAATAATCATAAAAGGTTCCAGCTGCATTACTGCCTCCGCCAACACAGGCAATTACATAATCTGGATAATTTCTTCCTTCAACAACGAGTAATTGTTCTTTAATTTCTTTTGAAATAATAGACTGAAATCTGGCTACCATATCAGGAAAAGGATGGGGTCCAACAACACTTCCAACAATATAATGAGTATCAATTGGATTGTTAATCCAATCTCTCATAGCTTCATTTGTTGCATCTTTTAAAGTTGAACTTCCTGACGTTACAGCAATAACGTCGGCTCCTAACATTTTCATTCTTGCAACATTTGGAGCTTGTCTTTTAACGTCAGTAGCACCCATATATATAATACATTTTAAACCCATTAAAGCACAAACTGTAGCTGTAGCAACTCCATGCTGTCCTGCTCCAGTTTCAGCAATAATTCGGGATTTTTTTAATCTTTTTGCAAGAATTATTTGTCCTATTGTGTTATTAATTTTATGTGCTCCTGTATGATTTAAATCTTCTCTTTTTAAATATATTTTAGCTGAATATTTTTCTGATAAATTTTTTGAAAAATATAATGGAGATGGTCTGCCAACGTAATCTTTAAGTAATTGATTAAATTCTTTCTGAAAGCTATCATCACTAATTATTTTAATATAATTTTCTTTAAGCTCATCAATATTGTGCAAGAGCATTTCTGGAATATATGCACCTCCAAAATCTCCATAATATCCTTTAGCATTTACATTATAACTCATTTTTAAAATTTTTAATTAATTGATAATCTTTTTTTGCGTAGTCAATTTCAAAATGACTATTGATATCAACCCCAAAACATTTTTTTGAAATTTTAGAATTAAAAAAGTCTTTTAATTCGTTTATATTATGTAAACCAATACCGCCACTTAAGAAATATGGTTTATTAAATCTATAATTAGTTAAAATTGCCCAATCAAAACAGATGCCATTACCTCCCGGTAATTTTCCTTTAGTATCAAAAAGAAAATAATCACATGATATATAATTTTCAATTAAATTAAAATTGAAATTTTTATCAATTGAAAATGCCTTTATTATTTTAACTTCTCGAATTTTTGATATAAAATCAGGTGTCTCATTTCCATGTAGTTGTACCAAATCTAGATTATGTTTTTTTACAATTAGATTTAAGTATTCAATTTCAGGATTTACAAAAACACCAACTTTCTTTATATTTTTTTTAATCCTTGGTACTGGCTCATTATCGAAAAATCTTTTTGAATTCTTATAAAATATGAAGCCGATATAATCAGGGTTTAATTTTGAAATTAAACTGATATTATCTTTATATTTCATGCCACAAATCTTTAATTTCATACTTTGATTTTTTTTATAAACTCGCTTGCGGTAAACCCAGGATTTATTGTTTTCATAAAATATTCTCCTATTAAAAAACCTTTAAATCCATATTCCCTTAAATCTTTTACAACATTATGATTATAAATCCCACTTTCTGAAATCTTTAAAAAATCAGCAGGTATATTTTTTGAAATATTTTTTGAAATATTAATATCTGTTTTAAATATTTGTAAATCCCTATTATTCACTCCAATCAAATCTATGTATGGATTTAATACCTTGTCCAATTCATTTTCATTGTGGACCTCAGCTAATACTTCTAAATTCAATTCTTTGGCTAGCTTAGATAGCTTAAAAACTTCTTGTTTGGTTAAAACTGAAGCGATTAATAAGATTACATCAGCACCCAAGGATTTTGATTCTATAATTTGAAATTCATCTAAAATAAATTCTTTTCTTAAAATTGGACCTTCAAAAATTTCTCTAGTGATTTTTAAATCATCATTTGTTCCACCAAAGAAATCTAAGTCTGTTAGAACCGATATTCCACAAACTCCAGCATCCTGATATCCTAGAATTACATCTTGTATTTTTAGATTATTGTTAATGATATCTTTTGATGGAGATTTTCTTTTATGCTCAGCGATTATTCCAGAATTACTTGATATTAATTTACTTTTTAGTGAAATAGTTTCTCTTTCAAAAAGTGAAGAAGACTCTAATTGACTAATAGAATAATTTAGTTTGAGATAATCAATCTCATTTTTTTTATGACGAATTATTTTATTTAGAATATTCATTTACTTAATTCAATTAATGTATTAAAGGATTTAAGAGCTTTTTTATTTAGTAATGAGTCTTTTGCTATTTCAAAAGCATCAGATATTCCTATTTCTTTGACCGTAGATATTGCCAAAGCAGAATTTGCAAGAACCACATCAGTTTGTTCTTTTGTAGCTCTCAAATTTAGAACATCATGAAAAATTAATGCTGCCTCTTTATTAGTATTGCCGCCAAAAAGTTTTTTGGATGAAATTATTTCAGAATTAAAATCTTTGGGTTTTATCAAAAACTCATTATTGTTTGAAACAACTTTTGAATCTCCTGTAAGTGAAATTTCATCATGTCCATCTAAAGAATGAACAATTGAATATTTAAATCCTTTAGTTGTTTCAAAAACAGACTTATAAAGTCTAAGAATATCCAGCCCATATACACCAACAAGCTGATTATTTGGGCGACAAGGATTTACTAAAGGCCCCAAAATATTGAAAAATGTTTTCATTCCCAATGCCTTTCTCACAGGTGCAACGTTTTTCATAGCAGGATGAAATAATGGAGCATGTAAAATACATATATTAGCCTTATTTAAACAGGTTTTTAAAAAATCTTCTTTATTTGTAAATTTTACCCCAAAGAATTCTAATACGTTTGATGAACCGCATGCTGAGGAGACAGAATAATTACCATGTTTTGCAACATGAATTCCAGCACCAGCGGTAACAAAAGATGCCAAAGTTGAAATGTTAAATGTATTTTTATTATCACCACCAGTACCACATAAATCAATTGTTTGAAAATCGCTAAAGTCCAATTTTATACATAATTCAAGTAATGCATCTTGAAATCCAATAAGCTCATTAGTTGATGTTCCTCTTAGCATAAAGACTGTCAAAAAAGAAGCAACCTGTTCATGATTATATATTCCATTTGAAATGTCGATAAGAATTTCTTTAGATTCTTTTTTATCTAAATATTCATGATTTATTAATCTTGTTAAAATTTCTTTCATTTTAATTATTTATCCAGTTTTCTATAATTTTTTTTCCATACGGAGTTAAAATAGATTCGGGGTGAAACTGAACCCCTCTAACATCATATTTTGAGTGTCTTATTGACATAATTTGATTATTATCATCAACAGATGTTATTTCTAGATTTTCAGAAATTTTATCAACCACCCATGAGTGGTATCTAGCTGCCTGAAAATTATTTTTGATTCCATGAAAAATTGATTCGTCATCTACACATAAATTTATATTGGTAGAAATTCCATGAAAAACTTCATCTAAATTTTTCAGAGATCCTCCATAAACTTCTGCGATAGCTTGTTGGCCGAGACATATTCCAAGAATACTTTTTGTTGGACCATATTTGTCAATTACTTTCTTTAATAAACCTGCCTCATCTGGGATCCCAGGGCCTGGTGATAATAAAATTTTATCAAATTTTGAAATATCATCTAAATCAAACTTATCATTTCTAATAACGGTAACATCATGATTCATTTCCTTAATTAGGTGTACCAAATTATAAGTAAAACTATCGTAATTGTCTATTACTAAAATTTTATTCATTTTATAATTTATTTGCCATTTTAATTGACTTTGTTAACGCATTTAATTTATTATAAACCTCTTGTAATTCATTATTTTCATTAGACTTATCTACGATACCTGCACCTGCTTGCCAATACAAAAAGTTATTTTTACTTAAGAAAGTTCTTATCATTATTGCATGATTAAAATCTCCATTAAAACCTAATATGCCAATTGCACCTCCATAATAACACCTGTTGGTTTTTTCGTACTTTTCAATTAGCGTCATAGCCATGTGTTTTGGTGCTCCCGAAAGTGTTCCAGCAGGAAAAGTATCAGCAATTATTTTTAAATTTTTATCATTATTTTCTAGCTTGCCGGTTACTTTACTCACTAAATGAATAACATGAGAGAAATATTGAACTTCTTTGAATTTTTCAACTTTAACAAACTCACAATTTCTACTTAAATCGTTTCTGGCCAGATCAACTAACATTACATGCTCACTTCCTTCTTTTGGATCATTTAGCAATTTTTCAGCAAGTAGTTTATCCTCTGTTTCATTTCCAGTTCTTTTAAATGTTCCAGCAATAGGGTGAATTTCAGCTAGCTTTTCCTTGATTACCAATTGGGCCTCGGGTGAACTACCAAAAATTTTATAACCTCCATAATCAAAATAAAAAAGGTATGGTGAAGGGTTTATGCTTCTTAATGCTCTGTATACATTAAAATCATCTCCTGAAAATTTTTGAGAAAATCGCCTTGATAAAACTAGCTGAAAAACATCTCCCCTTTTACAATGATTCTTAGCAAAATTGACTTGTTTGACAAATTCTTTATCAGTTAGATTTGAGTTTATCTCGTCAATTGAACTAAATTTATAATTACTTGAGGTTACTATTTTAATAAGTTGATATATTTTATCAATATTATTTTCATCATTTAAAGAATGACAAAAAATATATGCCTCGTTCTTGAAGTGGTTAATTGCAATAATATTTTTGTAGAGGCCATAGTACATTTCTGGAATTTTCACAGAATTATTTTTTATACTAATTTCTATATCCTCAAAATATTTAACTGCGTCATAAGAAGTATATCCAAAAAGACCATTATTGATAAATGGTAGATCAGATAATTCAACATCAAATCGATTAATAAAATTTTGTAGTTCGTAAATTAAATTTGATTTAGAACAAGAAATCTCATGGTTTGAATTATCTGGGAATTTAGTTGTAAGAAGATTTTCAAAAACTTCAAAAGATGCAATTTGATTAAAACATATATATGAAAAGCTATTATTGTTAGAATTGTAATCACTACTCTCCAACAGTAAGCTATTTGGGTATTTATCTCTTATTCTTAGGTAAACACTAACAGGGGTAATAGTATCTACTAAAAATTTCTTTTTGTATGTATTTAATCTAAATTTTTTCATTTTAACTTTTAATGGGGGCTTGCACCCCCGATAAAAAAAACAAACCAAAACTAATCATGAATAAAAAAAAAAGCTTATCGTGATGATAAGCTTTTTCTCAAATTAAAATATAGCGATTACCTCACGAAATGAATATTTCATGTATCCACCACCACATATTTAATTGTAATTTTTTCATTAATGCAAATATAATAATCTATTATTTTAAATGAAAAAATTTTAATCTATTTTTTTTGATTGAATAACGAATTAAATAGTCGACATTTGCACGATTAATTAAGTTAATGACGGACTTTAAAGAATTAGGTGTAAATAATGAATTGTGTAAAGCAATTGAAGAACTTGGGTTTAAAAAGCCCACAGAAGTTCAGAAAGAATCAATTCCATTTTTACTCACAGAGAATGAAGATCTGATTGCGCTTGCTCAAACAGGTACAGGGAAAACAGCTGCTTTTGGGTTACCCGCCATTCAACAAGTTGATGTTGAAAATAAAAATGTTCAAGTAATTATATTATGTCCAACTCGTGAATTATGTATTCAGATTTGTAAAGATTTAGAATCCTATTCAAAATATGTTAAAGGGGTTAAGCTTATATCAGTTTACGGAGGTACAAATATTGAAACACAAATTAAATCATTAAAAAAAGGAGTTCAAATTGTAGTTGGAACGCCAGGAAGAACTAAAGATTTGTTAAAAAGGAAAAATTTAAAACTTGAAATAGTTAATAAGGTAATTCTTGATGAGGCAGATGAAATGCTCAGTATGGGATTTAAGGATGATTTAGATTTTATTTTGGATAAAACCTCATCAAATAGACAAACAATGTTGTTTTCAGCAACAATTTCTAAAGAAGTTAAAAGTATCTCAAAAAAATATATGAGAGATGCTAAAGAAATAACCGTTTCTAAAGTAAATTCAACCGCAAAAAATATTGAGCATCATATTTACAATGTAAGTTCAAGAAATAAATATGAAGCATTAAAAAGAATAGCTGATTTTAATCCAAATATTTACGGAATCGTTTTCTGTAGAACAAAAAGGCATACCAAAGACATAGCCAATAAGTTCATGGCTGAAGGCTATAATGCTGATGCAATTCACGGAGACCTTTCTCAGAATCAAAGAGATGAAGTAATGCAAAGGTTTAGAAATAAGTCTTTACAGATACTAATTGCAACTGATGTTGCTGCAAGAGGTTTAGATGTTGATGATATCACACATGTAATTAATTATTCTCTTCCAGACGATCCAGAGGTTTATGTTCATAGAAGTGGAAGAACAGCTAGAGCTGGAAAAAGCGGAATTTCAATTGCTATTTCTAATGATAGTGAGAGAAGAAAAATAAAATCTATCGAGAAAAAAGGGGCTATAAAATTCATTCCTAAAGAGGTCCCAACTGGCAACGAAATATGCTCAAATCAGTTGTATAAGCTAATAGATAAAATTGAAAATATTGATGTTGATGAAAAACAAATTGGACCTTTCTTGGATAATATATACAAAAAACTTGAGTGGCTAAGTAGAGAAGAATTAATAAAAAGATTTGTATCCGCTGAATTTAATAGATTTTTAAAATATTATAAAGAATCAAATAAGCTTATTTCTAAAAGATCAAAAGATAAAAGAAACTCTAAAAGGGGTGATAGGAATCGAAAATCATTAACAGGTTTCTCTATTAATATTGGAAGAAAACACAGGGCAACTCCATTAGATATTATCTCAATCGTAAATAGAGCATTGAAATCTAACAGTATTGAAATTGGAAAAATTGAATTAAGCAGGAATCAAACGTTTTTTGAAATTGATCAAGATCATAAAGAAGATTTTATAAAAAATATTAAAAAAATTGATTTTAAAGGAAATGATTTGTTTTTAGTAGAGTCATCTGAATTTGAACAAAAACCATCGATGAGAAGAAAAGACGGAAGAAAATCAAATAAAAAATATCATTCCAGCAAATCATCAAGAAAAAGAAAAAAATATAGATTTAGATAGCTATAAGTAACTAAGCCATTTTTTTTGTTTGTTATTTATCTTATATTCCCCAAATTTTTTACACATTGGATACATAAATGCAACAAAACACACCCACAATAATAACATTGTAAGTGTATTAAACCCAAACCCTTGTAGATTAGATGGCAACATCCATATTGGCTGTTTTAATATCATTAACTCCCATCCAAAACCTGTTAATTCAACTGTAATCAATGCAAAAAAATGTATAAAATAAACATGTAAAATATAAAAGAAAAAAGGGACCTTGCCAAACACTATAAAAATATTTGAAAAAGTTGTTTTCCTGTATAATTCAAAAACCGCTAATAATAAAAACATTGGGCCTAATGTCATTAACAAATAAGAGAGAGAGGGTGGGTATTTTTGTGGATCCATAAATGAATAAACCGTTTGAGAAAATAAATCATAATTTATCCAAGTTTTTGAATTTCCATATGAATTTAAAAACCTAACGGCAAAAAAAGCAATTATTGAAATAATTCCAACTCTTTTCAAAATTTTAATCCTCAAATCCTGAGGAAAACCTTTTTGATAAAATTGACCAAAAAAATAACCTAAAGACATTACTCCGATCCATGGAATTATAGGGTATGCTAAAACAAGAGTTTTTGATTCAGAATAAGTAAAGAAATCTAACTTATGAATTACAGCCCAAATAAAATTTCCGGAAATATCGAAAAGATCTAATAAATTATGTCCAAAGATTATAATTAGACTAAAAATCAAAATTTGCTTGGATGAAAGCCATATTATGCCTGAAAGTAAAATCATACATATCCCTAACATCCAAATTACTTGCAAGACAATAAAATTGAATTCAAAATCAAATCTCCATCCAAAATTCATAATGGCAATCTCAACAAAAACTAGCCAAATACCTCTTGATAAAAGAAATTTAGATAAATATTTTTTATCATACTTATTACCAACAATGTAAGCTGAAATTCCTGCAAGAAAGGCGAAGACAGGTGCACAATAGTGAGTTATCCATCGGATAAAAAATGTAGCATTGTTTGTTAGTTCAGGGTCGGTTGGATTAAAAAAGAAAGCTTCGTAATGGAAATAGTCTCTAAAATGGTCTAAAGACATTAGTACTATTATCAGTCCCTTTAATATATCTAAGGAATTAATTCTTTTCATAAATTTAATGATTTTATAAATTTAATGCATAAATCACAAAGAAATTAATTTATAAATATAAAAATATCAATAATTATTAAATTTTATTATATTTTTGACAAAAAAAACGGAAGATTTCGTAGTGAATTCTTCCGTTTTGTACTGAAGGCGGGACTTGAACCCGCACGGATATTACTATCCATTGGATTTTAAGTCCAACGTGTCTACCAATTCCACCACTTCAGCTAATATTTTA
>MDTB01098282.1_pt1 | contig 25728 bp, 22 predicted proteins | sample 811161 | NCBI WGS metagenome assembly MDTB01 (sample SAMN05326650, study PRJNA326480) | marine metagenome | isolation source: seawater | place: Mediterranean Sea | collected 2009
ACCACGTTGATAGGCTGGATGTGGAAGCGCAGTAATGCGTGCAGCTGACCAGTACTAATAGCTCAATTGGCTTGATTTATGCACTGAAAAAAATTTTGTTAAAGATATAATTATTGACGTTAAAATTTTTGGTTAAATAACTAAAAAAAAAATTCTTATTTTTCAACTATTAAATGAACCTCACTGGACATTTTTTTTTGATCTAGTGTTTTTTGTAGTTCGTTTATGTGTTTTGTAAAAACAGAATTGAACTTTTCTAAAAAAATCTTTGATTTATTTTTTTTAAAAGAAATTAAAAAAGATTTGTTTAAGTCTACCATTTCTGTTCCAAACCACCATTCTCCAGTTATTTTTAAATTGAATTTTTTGAGAATATATTTAATGGAGTTATAAGTGTATATGTGAGGATGTGTTATCCCAGAATGTCTTGGATAAACATTTTGAAAAACATTTTCAATGAAAACTGATAAATTGAAAAGTGGAATCGAAATAAACAAATATTTAAATTTTGAAACTTTAAAATGCTCAAAAATTTTATTAGGATTTTCAAGATGTTCAAGGACTGATATTAATGATAAAACATTACAATCTGAATTTTTGATTATTTGTAAACTTTTTTCATAGCTAGAACTATGTATTAAAGAGTTTTTTTTAAGATTTTGCTGGCCAAGGTCTATCATTTTTAAATTAGACTCAACACCAACCGCATCAATTTTTCTCCTTTGCAAAGCTTTTACAAAATGACCTGAACCACAACCAAAATCTAGTATTTTTATATTTTTAATTCTTTTATATTTAAGATAATCGATTAGGAAATCAGCCTTAGGAATATAAATTTTTTTTACTCTTTCTTCATAATCTTTGCGGTAAAAATCACTATAAGAAGAGGCATCATTTTGATAAACTTTTTTATGAAAACTTGCACTATCTTCAAATTGAGAATTCAAATGAGTGCAATTCAGACAAATTTTATAACCAAGATTATGCGAATAAAAATCATTAATTTTTTTTAATTTAAAACCACAATTCTTACATTTTTTTCTTAAGGGTTGTTTTTTTAAGAAAGATATTAATTTGTTATTTTTTTTTATTAGCTGATCATTTTGTGAGAAAAAATCTTTTTTTAGATTAGATATATCTTCTGAGTTTTTAGAATATTTGATATAAATGCTCATTATAAGTTTTTTATAGTTACATTTTTTATTTTTTTTATATATTAACTTAAAATTGAGTTCTAAATGTACTATAAATTTATTCCACTATCTTCAATTAAAAAAATCTATAAAACAAATAAAACTAGTTTTCTAACAAGATTGGAGCTAATCAGTCAAATTTTAAGATTAAATATTCTTTACTCAATACAGCTAGCAGGTAGTGGTCATCTGGGTTCATCTTTGTCAGCTTTAGATATATTTTTATGCTGCTCTGAATATTTAAAAAATAAAAAAGGAAATTTCTTTTCTTCAAAAGGACATGATGTACCAGCTCTTTATAATGTAATGACAGTTTATAAAAAATTAGATTTTACAAAACTTCATATGCTTCGGAAATTAAATGGAGTCCCTGGACACCCAGATATTAGAACTAAGAATATTCTTTTCAATACTGGCTCTCTAGGTATGGGAATTAGCAAAATAAATGGACTTAGTTTTGCAAATATATTTTCAAAAGAAAAAGAAAAAAATATAGTTATCTTGGGTGATGGTGAGCTTCAAGAAGGTCAAAATTGGGAAGCGTTTATGTTTCTTCAAAATAATAAGAATATTTCACCTTTAATATTTATAGATTCAAATAAGATTCAATCTGACACATGGGTAAATAAAGTAAAAAATTATTCAAAATTAAAAAATAAGATAAAATCATTTAATTTGAATTTTAAAGAAATCAATGGCCATAATAAATCAGAAATTTTTAGATCAATAGAACATCATTTTAAAAAAAATAATGGGGCAACAATTATTTTAGCAAATACAATTAAAGGTAAGGGATTTTCTTTCACAGAAACAAGTAATTTTAATAAGCAAATGAATTTCTATCCATTTCATTCTGGCAGTCTTCCAGAAAATCTTTATGTAAAAGCAACAGAGGAAATCCTAAATAAAATACATAAATTTTGTAAATTAAAAAAAATTAGCCCTCCTGCAATAAATAGTTATAAATTAGTGAAAAAAAAATCTAATTTAAAATCACTAAATCTAGTTGAGTCTTATTCAAAAGAGCTATTAAAATTTGTAAAAAAAAATAAAAAAGCGATAGTTTTAGATGCAGATTTAACGAAAGATGCTGGTAGTTCAGAGGTAATGTTAAAACTACCAAAACAATTTATTGAATTTGGGATAGCAGAACAGGATATGGTTTCTTTTGGATCTGGCTTAGCTGCTAAAAAATTTTTACCTATATTTCATAGTTTTTCATGTTTTTTATCTACCAGATCACAAGAACAAATATTCAATTTTTGTTCAGAAAATAGAAAAGGAATATTTTTAGGAGCTTTGAGTGGATTAATACCATCTGGCCCAGGTCATTCACATCAAATGATTAGAGATATACCAATTATTGGATCAATGCCTAACATGATAATGCTTGAAATTTATTCTAAGCAGATGATAAGTCAATTTTTTAATTATCAAAAAAAAATCAAGAAATCATTATTTGTTAAATTAAATAATTCATTGCTTATAGAGAAAAACTTCAAATCTTTAAAATTACCAAAGTTAGGAAATTTATTAAAAGTAATATCTACAAAAAAAAGTGAAAAAATAATAATATGTCAAGGAGCAGATATTTTAAATCAGGCATTAAAAATTAAAAATGAAATTATGAATATGAGAAATACATCTTTATACTCAGCTGTGTGGTTAAATAACTTGAATAAAAATGAGATTTTAAATTTAAATAAAAAAAAGGTACTTGTTTTTCAATCTTCTACTAATTTTGGATCATTTGGATCTTTTTTATCAAATAAAATATTGAGTAATGGATGTAAATTAAAAAAATTTAAAGCAATATCAGTAGATAATTTGCCAGAATGTGGACAAAATAATGAAGTTTTAGATTATCATAAACTTTCATCGTCCAAAATGCTAAAAGAAATTAAAAAATTTTAATGAAAAAAAGAGTAATTTTAATTGCTGGATATAAGGGTTTAATTGGCAAACATTTAGTTAATTTTTTTAAAAAGCAAAAAAATGTTAAATTAGTATGTGTTGATAAAAGTGAAACTTTTGATTTAACTAATCAAAATCACTTATCAGACTTTTTTAAAAAAAATAAAGATCTTGAATATATAATTAATGCAAGTGGAAAAAATGATCATGTTACAAAAAATAAAAAAGAAATTTTCGAAGATAACGAAATTTTATTGGATTATATTTTTCAAAATGTAATAGCTCCAAAGAATTTGATTGAACAATCTGTTACAATATGTAAAAAAATTAAATCAATTGTTAATTTTGCTTCTTTGTATGGCTCTAAATCACCTTATCATCCAATTTATAAAAAAAAAAAGTCATTATCTTATTGCATCAGTAAACATGCAATGGAAGGTTTAACAAAATATTATGCTACACTCTATGCAGAAAGAAACATTAGAATTAATAATATAAGAGTTGGAGGAGTTAAAAATAATCAGCCAAAAGAGTTTATAAAAGGTTTTTTAAAAAAAACTCCAAATAAAAAAATGGTAAACAAGAATGATCTTGCTTATTTAGTCGATTTTCTTTGTTCTGAAAAAAGTAGTAATATTGTTGGTGAGAATTTAAACTTAGAAGGTGGCTATAATCTTTGGTAATTATTAAAAATTAATTAAATAATCTTTTTTAATCTATTAAAATCATCAATATCGTCGATATCAAAGTTATGATTAATTTCATAACCATAAATTTTTTTTCCAGTCATTGAGTTTTTATAAATAGTTTTTTTGACATTTAAAATATCAATACAATTAGCCTGTATATAACTTTTTTTTAATTTTTGTCCTGGCATACTATGTTGTTCTGAATTTACTGTAATTGGATTGTAAATCATCTTTTTTTTATTTATTAACCACATTTTTTGTATGTTTTCTCTCAATTTAAAAATAGTTCGAAGTGAATCTGCTTTACCTTTAAGCATTAAGAATTTTTTAATACATTTTGATATTAAATTATTTTCTCTATAAGGATAGGTTGGTCTAAGATGAACTATAATATCTGGTATTGGGATACTTCTTTTTTTCAACTGATATAAAAAATCTTTAAAACATTCTAAGTCAGTAGATAAATCCTTAGAAATTTTTTTATTTCTCAAGTACGGAGCTTCTGCTCCAGCATCTATACTGATTTTTTGATATTTTCTAGAGTCTGTTGAAACAAATATTTTATTAATTTCTTTTGTTTTTAATGCCTGTTCAATAGTAATCTGAATAAGATTTTTGTTATTTAATTTGAGTATATTTTTATTTTTGATCCTTTTCGAACCGGATCTAGCTGGGATTAATGCATAAATTATCATTACTTATTAATTATTTTTTGTATTATAAAAGAACTATCTTTATCTTTTGTTTTTTTATTATATTTCTTAAATATTTTGTAAACACGAGACAATGTTTCAGAATAATTAAAATTAGATTGATCAAAAATTTTTAGATCCTTTAACATATTTGTATATGAAAATGAAACCGAATAACCTGTTTTTAATTTGATAATTTTATTTTTTACCAATGGAGAAGCAAATCCACTACTGAGCAGCATATCAATCAAAAAATTATTTTTTATTTTTTTTTTTTTTGATATTAAAAATGCATCTGCCATACAAATCATGATATTTGCACAAATTGCATTATGAATAATTTTTAAAACTTGAGGATCCTCTATTTTTTTTAAATATTTTACGTTTCCAATTGTTTTCAGCATTTTAATAACTTCTTTATTTTTTTTACCAGAGTATAAAAAGGGCATATTTCTATTTGCCAAAGACTCAGGATTACCTAATGTTGGACATTCTATCCACTCAGAGTGATGAGACTTAGCAAATTTATAGAACTTTTTTGAGAAGATATGGGAAATAGTAGATAAATTAACGAATACTTTATTTCTTAATAATTTTTTATTTTTTAATTTATCAAAATAAAATTTTATAGCCTCTTCATTTTTTACTAAAAAAATAATTACATTGCAATTTTCAAAAACTTCATCAACATTATTAAACTTTTGTGATGGTTTTAAATTTTTAAGTTTTTGTTTAGATCTGTTGTAAACTTTTATTTTTTGTTTTAATGAAAGTGCTTGAAAGATTTTTTTTCCTAAAACACCGTATCCAATAATGCATATTTCATTCATTACCAGTATTTCATTGTTTTAAGTTTACTTCTTTCCTCATCGTATACTTTTTTTTTACCATCACCTTCAGCCAAAACTACTTTGTCAACTAAGTTTCTTAGAAGTTTTATGCCGTCAGGACCTAAAGATGCAGCTTGATCTGTTCCCCATAACGCTCTGTCCGTAGTTATGTGTCTCTCAATATAATCTGCCCCTAATATTGCTGCTTGCACCGATGGAGTTACATTCATTTCATGGCCGGAGTAGCCAACACTGCATTTATATTTTGATTTAAGAGTGTTTATCATTTTCAAATTAAGTTTTTCTAATGGACATGGATAAATAGATACTGAATGCATTGGTATGATTGGGCATTTGTATTTTTTAAAAATCTTAATCGCATTATCAATTTGTGTCATAGAAGACATACCTGTAGAAACAAATGTTTTAATTTTTGTCTTTGCAATATTTTCTAATAGCTCTTTATTTGTAATCATCGATGATGCTACTTTGTGAAATTTAGGTTTGTATTTCATCACAAATTTTAGACTTGGTAAATCCCATACACTTGTAAACCATTCAATTTTAAGCTTCTTACAATATTTGTTTATTTCATCGTACTCTTTTTTACCAAATTCTATTTTTTTTTTATATTCAAGGTATGTAATATTTCCCCAAGGAGAATTTTTAATTTCATTTTTTTTATAATTTGGAACAGAAACATCAGGATCTCTTTTTTGAAATTTGACAGCATTAAAACCAGAGTCTTTTGCAAGACCAATTATTTTTTTTGCTAGTTTTAAATCACCATTATGATTGATACCAATTTCACCAATTAAATAGATTTTTCTCATTTTAGTTTATTCAAAATTTCTTAACATTAATTCATTAGACTTCAAAGATATTTTAGTATCTTTTTTTTTAAAAGATCGATTGTTTTTAAAACATTTTAAAAAATAATTTACACTTTTTTCAAGTGATAAATCATAATCATTCTTCTGATTAAATTTTTTTTTATATAAAATTCGTGGTGTGATAAAAAACCCTTTATTATCAAAAGTATCCCTTGGTCCTCTAAAACAAATACTTTTATTGTCAATTTCTAAAAGACCATTTTCAAAAATAAACTCAAATTTCTGCTTATATGGTGTTGAGTAACTTACGTAACAATCAATTTGGCCAAAATTTTTTAATCTAATTGTGAAATTTGCATTATCTACTGAATAATTTGATATAAATTTACCAAGTTTTTTAGTAATTAAATGTATTTTATAGTTACTCAGGATAAGGTCAATTATATGAATACCCAGAATGTCATATACACCACCTCTATCTTTGGATCGCCAGGAGATATTGTAATTTTTTTTTGATGCTAAACCGTGAGCCATAACAATATTGCCATATAGTAATTTTCCAAAATTATATTTTTTTATGGACTGTAATGAAGAATTAATTTCTGAAAATCTATAATTATAATTAAAATAAACTTTATTTAAATTCATTTTTTTTATTTTATTTAATTCTTTAATATTATTGACAGGAGGTTTTTCGCAAAAAATATAAGTTTTTTTTTCTAAAGATTTAACGTATTTAAAGTGAGTGTTATTTGGAGAACAAACAAAAACGATATCACATTTTTTAATTTCATTGAAATTATTGGTATATAATTTTTTATTTTCATGAAATTTATTAATTTTGAAAATAACTATATTTTTAAATTTAAATTTTCTTAATATACTAAATATCCTTTTTCCTTGTGACCCAAAACCTATAATGCCTAGGTAAGAGTTTTTCATCAATTGAATTCAATACCACATCTATCACAAGGGATTAAATTCATTCTTTTTTTTGCAGAATGTATTTCTCTATGTTTTTTAAGAGCTTCTCCATTCCATACCTCTTTAATAGATAAATTTGAAACATTGCCGTAGCTTAAATAACTTTTATAGTCAGCATCACAGGGGTTACATTTACCATCGTGCCAAACATACATCCTATCCCACAAATATGAGCATGGACTTTTTGCATTTTCATCTTTTTTATTATTATATGTATCCCATCTTTCAAAAGCATCAGATGAAGAAACATTATCTGAGATAGGACTCCAAAATTCTTCAAATTTTTTTTTATCTAAATTTTTATAAAAATCTACTCCAGAAATTCTTATTTCAGTTTCACAATCCTTATAAAATTCATTTCTTATCCCGTATAACATTTTTACATTATTAACAATTTTTTCAAAATTTGAATTTTTTCTTAGTTCTTCGAATGTTTTCTTTTCATAATGATCTGCTGAAATTACAAAAGTTGTTACTTTTGATTTAAATATATCATGACAAAGTTTTTCAGTTAAAAAGGAAGCGTTAGAATTAATTTTAAGTTCGAAAATATTTTCTTTTTTAGAAATATAATTAAGCATATCTGATATTTTTGGGTGCATTAATGGCTCACCTCTACTAGCTAATGTAATTGCTCCAACACCTATCTCATTGGCCTCATCAACAATTTTTGTAAAAAGATCCCATTTCATAATACCCATAAAAGGCTTTCTGGTAAAAGTTTTGTCAATTTGAAAACACATAGGACAACGTAGATTACAGGCAGCATTTGGCTCAATTAAAAGATATGGTGGGTAGTCAAAAACTTTCTTTTGATTACTAGCTTTATTAAACTTATATCTAAAATTTAAATATTTTAAAATTCTATTTTCATCTTTCATTCTACTTATTTTATATATCTCAATGTAATTAAAGAATTTTTTAAAATTTTCAAAATTATTCAATATATATAAGAACTCTTGATCAAAACCTTGAGAACCATTAATTTTTTTTAATATTTTTTCTAATATCAAATTTATTTTTTCAGTTTCAATATTTCTACCAATTACGTCTTGCGAGACTCTTAAATAAGGGGAAATTTTATTCTTTATTTCAGACATTTTTTATAAATAGTTTAGCTGTAAGCCTTTTTAAAGCAAAAACATCAAAAATAATATTAAATTTAGTTAAATATGATATTTTTAGTTAAATTGCTTGTATTAATTTTATTATTTATTAATTCTCTGACATTTAATAATGATACCAAATTTCAATAGCATTTATAATTTTTTTAAACAAAGAATTTTTTTAGATATTCATGAAAAAAATTATATTCATTTTAATAATAGAAAATGGAAAAAAATGTCTAAAATTACTAATAAAAAAAAACCATCAGTAATTCTCGTAGATCTATTTCCTTGGTATCCTCACATATATATCTGGTCATATATCTCAAATATTTTATCCACCAAGATTAATGCAGAAATAAAATATTATTATTTTGATTTCTATCAATCGAAGGCAGGAAAGTTTAATTTATTTATTAGAAAATTAGTTAAAATTTACGAGTCTTTTAATGCCAAAAAGGGTCTTACTGAGTATGATTTTAAATATTCAAAAAAAGAAATAATAAATTTTGAAAAATATTTTCAAAAAATAAAGAAAAAAAAAGATGTTATTGATTTTCAAATTGAGAAACTAAAAATTGGAAGTTTAATATATGACTCTTATGTAAGAACAACTTTAGAGCCAACTATTAAAATAGACGATGAAAGATTTAAAGTAATTTTTTTTAGATCTTTAAAAATATATTTTGAGATTAAGAAGTATTTTAAAAAAAATAATGTTAAATGTGTCATACCAAGCCATTTATGTTACATGTCCTATGGCATTATATCAAAATATGCTATCTCAAAAAAAATTCCGGTTATTAAATTACGATCAGACAAAGGAGGGCAAGTTTCATTTAGAATATTTAGAATTGATAAGTATAATTTAAACGAACCCCCATATTATGATTATAAAAAAAATTTTTCTCATTTTTCAAAAGACCATCAAGTGAAAGCTCTTAAAGTAGGCAAAAAAATATTAAAAGGAAGGCTGTCAGGAAATTTTGATAAGTATTTACCTTATATGGAAAAAAGTCAATTTCGAGAAAAATCAAAAAAAATATCCATTAATAAAAATAATAAAAAACAAAAAATAATAATTTTTCCTCATTGTTTTTATGATTATCCTCATAGGTTTAGAAATATGATATTTAATGACTTTTATGAACATGCTTTGTACTTTATGAAACAATCTCAAAAATATAATGAATATGATTGGTATTATAAACCTCATCCAACAAGTTTACCGGGACATGTTAATATTCATAAGGTGCTATTAAAAAAATTTCCTAATATTATTTATCTAAATAAAGATGTTAGTCATAAAGAAATAATTAAACTTAATCCAAAATGTATAATTACCAACCATGGTTCAGTTGCACATGAGTATGCCTCTTTAAATATTCCATGTATAAATACTGGAGATAATCACCATATAAACTACGATTTTTGTTTGCATGCTAAGTCATTTTCTCATTTAGATGAAATTATGAGTAATTTAGATAAATATATAAAGAAGATTAATTTTGATAAAAAACAAATATATGAATTCCTGTACATGCATAATTATTATTATCCAAATTTGAATAATGAGAGTAAACTAATAAATGATGAGTATTTTATAACAAAAAATACAAAATTAAATCATAGTTCAAAAATATTGAGTTATTTAGTAAAAAAAGACAAAACTAGTTACAAAAATATAAATAAATATATTAGCGATATACTAGATCAAAATTTTTGAAAACATAAATTGTGAATTAAATTGATTAGAGACATAAAAAATTCTTTTTCTGTATTAAGCAAAAAAAACAAATTTAATTATTTTGTTTTATTGGCGGGAATTATAATTGGCGCCATATTAGAAATATTTTCAATTTATTTGATATATAAGTTAATTATTTTTATTACAAATAAAACATTCTTAAATAATGATACAAGTGAAATTCTTTTATTTGAAAAAAATATACTTCCCTGGAATTATTCACTAGATATTGCCACCTTCTTGATCTTCATTATTATATTTTTTACTGTAAAAACTTTTTATTTTTTTTTCCTTTATTATAGCAAATACTTTTTTGTAAATAATATAGCTGTAAATTTGTCCTCATTAATTTTAAAAAAATATTTACAAAAAAAAAAACTCTTTTTATACTTATAATAATTCATCTACCTTGATTAGGAATGTTCAAAACGAAGTGTCACAATTTGCACTTGGTGTTTTACAACCAATGCTCATATTTTTTTCTGAAATCTTTATGTTGTCAGGGATTATAGTTTTTTTAATAATATCTAATCCTTCTATAGTTGTTGCATGTTTTACTATATTATTTTTTTTATCAATTACTTATTTCTTATCTATTAAAAAGATATTAAGTTTTTATGGAGTTGAACGTCAGAAATTTACAGATAAAGTCTTAAATTCATTAATTGAAATTTTTAATGGGTTGAGGACAATCAAAATTTTTAATGCTGAAAATTTCTTTTTTAAGAATTTTTTTATTAATGCAAAAGGACTTGCTAAATCTAATATCATTTTAGGAGCGTTATCACATGTGCCTAAATTTGCTCTTGAATTGATAGTTGTACTGTTTGTTGTGATATATTTTATTTTTTTAAACAAGAATAACTCTTCGAATTTAGCATTTGATACTTTGGCTCTATTTGCTGTTGCATCTTTTAAATTAATCCCTTCAATTAGTAGAATATTACACTCACTACAAGTAATTAGATTCAATCTACCTTCACTTAATATAATTTTAAAAGAAAAAAGACATAAAAGTGATGATGGAATTAAAGAATTAAAATTTAATTTTTCTCCTTATATTTTAAAAAAAGAAATTTCCTTAAAAAATGTAAATTTTAAACATTCATCAAAAAATAAAATAATTTTGAAAAATTTAAATTTGAAGATTAAAAAGGGAGAAAAAATAGGTATCATTGGTAGCTCAGGCTCAGGTAAAACAACTTTAATAAATTTGATAATGGGATTTTTAAGCCCAACATCAGGTAAAATTTTAATTGATGGCAAAAGATTGGAAGTAATAAAATATCAGTGGATGAAAATGATTGCTTTTGTTCCGCAAAAACTTTTTTTACTCAATGATAATATCTTTAAAAATGTAGCTTTTGGTAGTGATGAAAAAAAAATTAACAAAAAAAGAGTGTTTGAGGCATTAAATTTAGCTGATCTTAGTAACTTTAAGCTTAGTTATTATAATACTTTAAAAAATAAATTAGGAGAACAGGGTTCGAAAATATCAGGAGGTCAAATGCAAAGAGTTTCAATTGCAAGATCAATATATAAAAATCCACTACTATATATTTTTGACGAAGCCACAAACTCTCTTGATTATGCTACTGAGAAGAAAATTCTAGGCACAATTAAGAAAATAGCAAAGAACAAGACAATAATAATTATTTCACATAGAGTGGAAACTTTAAACTTCTGTGATAAAATTTATCAAATTAAAAATTTTAAATTAAAAAAGATTAAGTAATTTATGAATGAAAATTTAAATAAAGAAATAGAGAATAAAAATAATTTTATCAATACGGGTATATATGTAAAAAAAAATTTTTTAAATGAAAATCAGTTGAAAAAATTATTAAGTGAAAGTGAAAATATTTTTAATAATAAAATTGATAATTCTGCTTTAGGAGCGCAAGCAACAACATTCAAGCCTAATTTTTTTTCAATTACCTGTCCAACTCTGTCAATAAATTTAAATTTGTTTGAAATAGCTGTTGATATTTTGGATGAAATGAAAAATTTAGATATTAAATTTAATAAAGATAATTTTGAATTAACTAATATAGATATATTGAAAGATACTACTAAAGAACTTTTTTGGCATACAGATAACACAAAAGATTTTTATAGAGCGTTTATTTATTTGAAAGGTGGTAAAAAAGACAGTGGGGCTTTCAAATGTATGGTAGGGACGCACATGAGAGATTATGAAGTTAATCATAAACTTAGTCACGAAATTATAAAAAAAAAAATTTAGAAAATAAAATAGTTATTTGTGATTATGAACCTGGATCATTAATAGTTGCTGATATTAATGCTTTTCATTCAAATTCTATAAAGAAAAATGATAGGATCATTATGATTTTTGATTATCAAAGAAAAGATATAAATATTGGCGGTAGTTTTCTTCCGATTAAGACTACAGATATAACTAACAAAGTAATTAATAACTTAAATCTTTTTTCATTTAAAGGCTCACATAAAAATAAAAGATATCATGGTATTGAAAAAAGATTAAACAATATTGGAAATACAACTAAACCAAATACAATATTGCTTAGATCTGTAGCAAGATATTTTAAAGAAAAAATTAAATTTTGGTAAAGTAGGTATTTTTTTTCTTGATTTTAAGAAAACTATCTAAAAATTTTTTTTCAATATTTTTTACTCTTCCAATACTTGAAATTTTGTTACTTTTATTCACTAAAATTTTAACGTTTTTTATTTTTAAATCATCAATCCACTCTAAAAAAAACATTCCAAAATAATTGAATTCTTGATCTAAATTTTTTAATCTATTTTTGATTTTTTTTAAATTATAAAATTTCATTCCTGAGAGTGGATCAAAAATATTAAATGTCTTTTTGCTTAGTAAAGAAATTTTTTTCTCAATCGGTCTATTTAATAAATTTCTAAATCCTATTAAAATATCGTATTTTTTTGAAAACTTAAAAAATTTTTGAACTTGATCGCTTCTGTGTTGTCCATCTGCATCTACAGTTATTACGTTATTGTAATTCTTTTTTGATAAATATATCAGCCCTTTTTGTAATGATTTATCATAACCAATGTTTTTTTTGTTTTCTAAATAATGATCACAATAATTTTTAGCAATTGTTTTAGTTTTATCGTTAGAAGCATCATTAACGACTAAAACTTTACCAAATTTTTTAAAATTTAAGATTACTTTTTTTATATTCTTTTCTTCATTGAAAGCAGGTATTAAAAAAATTATCTTTTTCATCAAAGAAATTTTTTTTTTATATATTCATTTTTTTTAATATCAAATTTGATTTTTTTATCTAAAATTTTATCCAATTCATAAACAGGTAAAGCATCATTTGGACAAGGTCGTAAATATTCACAATCTTTTTTTCTTAATATTTCATTTTTTTTTATATTTCTTTTAACTCTAATTGATCTTCTTTGAAGAATTACTGTATCTTTTTCATTTTTTTCAATTCTTTTATTTTTTTTGCCAAGTGCCAATTCTAATATTCTTGCTGAGTTAATCATAGCTTTCCACGTTTTGGGATTCATTGAAAATTTATGATCTGGTCCATTTCTTAAATTTGAGTCTGTAAAATGCTTTTCAATTACTCTTGCTCCAAGGCTGATAGCCCCTAATACAGTCTCATGACCTTTAGTATGATCAGATAGTCCATATATAATATTTGGAAATTTTTTTTTATAAAGTTTGAGTACATTCAAATTAATAAAATTGAAATTGTTAAATTGGTTCGTGTAATTTGTATTACATTGCATCAAAATTATTTTTTTATTAACTTTTATAACTTTATTTACAATTTTTTTAACTTCAGACAAATTTGATGCACCAGTGGCTATGATAATTGGTTTTTTGTTTTTTGAAATTTTTAAGATATGTTCATGCCAAGTAATATCTCCAGAACCTATCTTCCAAGCATTAACAAATTTATTTATATATGAATTAATTGACGAATCATATGAAGCTGTAAAATATTCAATATCAAATTTTTTACACGTACTTGCTAAATCTTCAGTCCATTTAAGAGAAATCTCATTTTCTTTGTAGGTTTCGTAAACTGATTTTTTCCATTTATTTTGATGAGATGATGTTTTTTTTAAATTTCTAAAACCATAATCAGAAACGAGAGATGATGCATAAAAATTTTGAAACTTCGCGGCATCTGCGCCACTTTCAGAAGCCATATGTATTAGTTCTTTAGCTTTATTTAAGGAACCATCATGGTTAGAAGCAATATCTGCAATGAAATATGTTGGATTTTCTTCTGATATAATTTTGTTTCCAATTTTAATTTTCATTATAAGTTTTAATAATTTGCTTAATTTCTGATGAAGTACTTGGTAATCTTATTTTAAACATTTTTTCAAATTTATTTGATTTAAGTCTGTTAAATTTTGATCTTTTAGTTTTACATACTGTATTTATTTTACTTTTTTTTAAAAGTCTTTTTTCAAAAAATCCAATTCCCTTAGCAAATTTTTTTATAAGCTGATATTTTGATATACCCTTTTTGCTTCCAATATTAAAAATACCTGATTTTTTATGATTTTTATTAGATATTATTTTTACAATTATTTTTGAAACTGTGTCTGCGGATAAAGGAGAGTAAAAAGAATCAATGAAACCATAGATTATTTTTTTATTTTTAAACGCATTAAAAATCCAATCAGTAAAACTTAATTTTTTTGAAAAAGATTTACCAATTAAATTTAATCTAAAAACCAAAGCTTTGTTTTGTAGACATATTTTTTCTGCTAATAATTTATGTTTTGTATATGTGTTTATTTTGAAAGTTTTTGAATTTTCATTATTCTCAATATTTTTTTTGGGATTATACATATGATCTGTAGAAAAATGAAAAAAAACAAAATTAAGTTTATTTTCTATTTTTAAATTAAATACATTTTCAATTAAGTTTAGGTTGATTTTTTTAGACAGCAATGGCTTACTTTCACAAATTTCTATATCGGTTAATCCAGCAGAATTAATGATGATATCTGGATTTATGTTTAAAATTTTTTTTTTAATTTTCGTAAAATTAGTTAAATTATAAGATCTTTTTTTCTTACCTGTTGTATAAACTTTATATTTTTTTTTTAAATATTTTTCTAAATATTTTCCTAAAAAACCGGAAGAACCTAATAAAAGTATTTTCACTTAAATATTTTCAGATTTTAATTTTTTTATTATTTTTTTTAAATCTAAAATACTTAAAAATTTTGAGTTATTTTGTGAATTATATGCAAAGCTTTTTTTAATTTTTTTTGCATTATAATTTTTTTTATAATAATCTGATATTTTTTTTCTATTATATGGCAATATTATAAATTTATTTCCAATATCGAGAACGTTAAGACTTTCACTTAAAGATATCATTTCTTCGTGAATTTTCTCACCCTCTCTAATACCAGTAAAATTTATTTTTGATTTAATGTTAATTGATTTAGCCAAATCCACAACTTTATAAGAAGGTAATTTTGGAACAACTATTTCTCCACCATAGCAATTTTTTATTGACCACATTACAAGCTCTATACTTTCCTTTAGAGAAATATTAAATCTCGTCATATTTTTATCTGTTACATTAAAAAAACCTGTATCATGTTGAGACATAAATAAAGGCATTACGGAACCTCTTGAGCCAGCTACGTTACCATATCTTACTACAGAAAAACTTCCTTCTCCAAAAAAATGATTTGCTGATGTAAATAATTTGTCACTACAAAGCTTAGTTGCACCGTATAAATTTATTGGTGAAGAGGCTTTATCTGTTGATAAAGCAATAACTTTTTTTACTTTATTATAGTTTGAGGCTTCTATTATATTTTGTCCACCAATTATATTTGTTTTAATAAATTCCATAGGATTATATTCGGCTGTATCAACTTGTTTAAGTGCCGCCGCATGAATTACCAGGTCAACATTTTTGAGTGCGATCAACAATCTCTGATAATCTCTAACATCTCCTAAGAAAAATCTTAATTTTGAAAAAAATTTATTTTTTATTAAATTTTTTTTAATTTCATATTGTTTGAGTTCGTCTCTGCTAAAAATTATGATTTTCTTTAAATTTGAATGATTTTTGAGCAAATAATTTATAAAATTCTTTCCAAATGATCCTGTTCCGCCTGTAATTAAGAGAGTTTTATTGTTTAAATTCATAAAAAAAATTATATATCCTCATTCGTATAATGTTATTACAATTATAATCAATCACAAACTTTAAATCGAATTACATGATTAAAAAAATATTTAATTACCTTAAGTATCTAAAATTTAATAGAAAAATTCTTAAGCCAAGTGCAAAAAATAAAAAAAATTCAATAATTATAGAATTTTTTGATATGAGGTCCTTTGGTATAAGCGGTTCGTATTTTTCTCACACTCTATCAAGGCTTCATAATTCAAAAATTTATACTTATCGGCCATCATTTTTAAGTACAAAAAATAGATTGGTTCATCTTTTAGAATTACTAAATCCTTTTAGTACGTTAAATTTTTATAATAGTTTTTCTAATGGTTTTGTTATTCCAAATAAAAATTATGATGATCAAAAATTTTACAAACTAAATTTAAAAAAAATAAAATCCAATCAATCTTTAATTAAATTAAAATATAAGAATATCCAAATAGGAGATCTTATATATGATGAGTTTTTAGCAAGATACAAAGTTCATACAATAAACATTAGTTCAAAAAAATTTAAACTTTTTTTTGCAGAGTGCATGTGTTTAATAAAATTTTGGGAAAATTTTATTAAAAAAAATCATGTTAAATCAATAGTCACATCTCATAGTGTGTATATTATGGGATTGATTGCAAGAATTGGAATATCTTATAATATTCCAGTCTATGTAGTTGGGCCTCACTCACATTATAAACTAACTAAAGAAAAATATATTAAATGGTCTGACCAATTAGAATATCCAAAACAATTCAAAAAATTCAAAAGAAAAATCCAAAAAAGAATGTTAATTGACTCAAAAAACAATATAGAACAAAGATTAAAAGGTCAAAAAGATTTAAGATATAGATTTGCTAGAGACATAAAACCTGTATTTTCTGGTAATATTATTAATAAGAAAAAAAAAGCAAAAAAAGATAAACTAAATATTTTAGTTGCCGCTCACTGTTTTATGGATGCTCCTCACACTTACGGAGATATGATTTTTTATGATTTTTTTGAATGGCTTAATTTCTTAGGAAAATTAAGCAATGATAAGAAAATTAAAAATATGTATAACTGGCATATTAAAATACACCCAGCCTTATATGATAGAAATATCAAATTTTTTCAATTGATTTTAAATAAATACAAGAATTTTAATTTAGTAAATAAATATGAAACTCATAATAATTTAATAAACAATATTGGCATTGATGTTGTGCTTACAGTTTATGGCAGTGTAGCGCATGAGTATCCATTATTTAATATTCCAGTGATAAATGCAGGTAAAAATCCTCATGAAGGATATAATTTTAGTCAGACTGTATATGATAAAAGTGAATATAAAAAAATGATAAATAACTTAAAAAGTTTTAAAGTAAAAAAGAATATAAAAAATAAAATTTATGAGTTCTATGGAATGCATAATTTAATTGAATATAATTTTTTTAAAAACACTGGAGTTAAACTAGAGGATTGGCATAAATTTAAAATAATAGACATTTATTTTAAAAATATAAAAAAACTACATGTTAAAAAAATAAAGATTTATGAGGATTTTATCTTATCTAAAGACAGAAGACTTGTAGACTTAAATTATGATAAAAATTAATATAAAAATATTTTTTTACAACAATATAAGAAAAGTATGAAATTAAAGCTTTTATCACATCAAAAAGTTATAAACTCTTTGTTACTAAATTTTTTAGGATTTCAAGCATTAAGATATTCTATTTCTAAAATTTTATATTTAACAAAAAAAATTTTTATAAAAAAAAAAAATTTACTTAATATTATTTCTAAAGAAGTAATAGATAAAGGGTTTGCAAAAGAGGAAAATAGTTTAAGTTTGCATGAATTTGAAAGCATAAAAAAAGAATTTGACTTAGCTATTAATGATCCAGATGTTGTTGTTGAAAAAGAGTCGTATAAAAATCCTGAGATTACAAATGGGATTGAGCACAAGACCTTAATGATTGATGAAAACATAAAAGATAAATATCCTTCAATTTTTAATTTTAAAAATAGTCAAAAAATTAAATCAATTTTCTCATGTTGTGAAATGAGAGAAAATATTAAGATTTATTGTAGACTAGAAAGAATTAAGGTTTTCAACAATCAAATAAAAGATGATAATAAAGAATATCATTACGATACTTTTCATAATACTTTCAAAGCATGGCTTTTTTTGAGCGATGTAAATGAAAAAGATGGACCATATTGCTATATACCAAATTCAAATAAATTTTCTTTAACAAGATTTTTCTCAGAGTGGAAAAATTCAATTATTTTTGCTTTAAAAAAAAATTTTGAACCATCTTTTAGAGTTAAAAGTAAATTTAAAAAGAAGTTAGATTTAAAAAGTTTTAAAGCAATTGTTCCTAAAAATACATTGGTAGTTTCAAACACACATGGCTTACATAGAAGAGGTGACGCACAAGATGGAACAGTAAGAGAATCTATTCATTTTTGGACAAGAGAAAATCCTTTTAAAATTTTTTTAGACTAAAAAATAATTTATGAAAAAAATTTTTTTTTATATAGTCTTTTCAAAATTTAATAATCAAAAGTTAATTAGATTACAAAATTACCTTAAATATTTAAAAAAAATAATTCCAAAGTCATCAAAGTTAATTGTTCTTGATTTGAGTAAATATTATTTTGGTTTTAATTTTGATAAAAGAAGAAAAATTCAAAGTCAATTTAATTATTTAAAAATAAATAATTTTAACGATTTAAAAAATATTTGTGAAAATAAAAAGGTTTATGGTTTTGGAATGTTAAACCACAATGTTAAACAAATATTACTATTAATTTTGATAAAAAAATTTAAAATCAAACTCATTGGAATTATGTCAAATGGATATTTTCCTCAAGCTTACAATAACATCAAGTTAAGTTTACTTTATAGAGCAAAGCTTGCTATTTTATATAGAGGAAATTATTATTTTTTAAGAATTTTATCGCTTTTAAATATAACACCTTCTATTGAATATTATTTTGAAGCTAGTCAAAATAGAATAAATTTTTTGAAAAGAAAAAAAACAAATAAAATAGCCTTTTTTAAGAATGTGATTAGAATAAATAGTGATCTTTACTCATCCAACAAAAAAAATAAGAATAAAAAAAAGTATATTACATATATTGACTCAGGATATGATCATCCAGACATAACACAAAAAGAAATAGTCACATCTGAAGAAAAAAGAAAATTTTTTTATAACAATCTGTTTAATTTTTTGCAGTTTACAGAAAAAGTTTTAAAAAAAAAATTAATTTATTGTAAACACCCAAAAGCAAAATATCCAAAGTATTTTAAAAGATTTGAAAAAAGATTTATCGTAAAAACTGGGAATGCAGAAAAATTTATAAGACAGTCATACTTAGTTTTACTTTCTGTTTCAACACTTTTAAATAATGTTTTTTTTTTAAAACGAAAAATAATGATAGTAGGATCACAACATTGGGGAAATTTAGTAAAGGATAAAATTTTTAGTATAAGGAAAGATATTAAAGTTCCTTTTGTTAATATAGATAATTTTGAAAAGTTAAGTAAAAGGAATTATGAGAGTAAGATTAAATTTAATTCTAAAATTTATGAAAATTTTATTCAATATAATTTGGTTTATGATCGGAAACTTACTCATATAGAGCAAATGAAAAAAAATTTAAGCCAAATAACATGAGTAAATTAATAACTAAATATTTTTATTTCTAAAGTTGATTAATTAATATTTAATAGTAAAAAGTCTAAAATATATGGGTAAAATAGGTGATAATTTGCAGCTCAATCCTAAAGAAACAATTAGGAAAAATATCATTAGGAAAAAACCAATATTAGACAGGGAGCCACAATATTTTAAAGGTATTCCCTTGCCAAGTTGGATTGAATTAAGTTTAATAGACTCTTGCAATAGAGCTTGCACATTTTGTCCAAGAGTTGATGAAAATATTGCACCTAATACTAATCACAAAATGGAAAGAGTGTTGATTGATAAGCTTTATAAAGATTTAAATGATATTGGCTTTAATGGTGCTTTCAGTATTTGTGGATATGGTGAGCCATTATTATACAAAGACTTAGAATATTTAACTAATAAATTAGGGCAATTAGGGCAAATTGAAATTGTTACTAATGGCGACCCATTAAATGAAAAAAAAATTGAGAAGATTTATCAATCTAAAGTGTCTCAACTTGTGATCAGCTTATATGATGGTCCTGAACAAATAATTCTTTTTAACGATATGATGAAAAAAGCAAATATACCTGAGAATTTTATTACATTAAGGGATAGATGGTATGATCCGACACTCGATTATGGTGTAAAACTTACTAATAGAACCGGAACGGTTAGTGTGGGGAACCAACCTGAAACAACAAATTATAAAAAAAGGATATGTTTTTATACATCTTATCAAATAATGATTGATTGGGATGGTAATACTTATCTATGTCCTCAAGATTGGCAAAGAAGAGTTAGTTTGGGAAACATTATGCAAAAAACGTTTTTTGAAATATGGAATGGTCAAATGATGAAAAAATACAGAAAAAAACTAATTAATGGAAATAGAGATTTGAGTCCATGTAAAAATTGTAATGCAGATGGACAAGTTTATGGTGAAAATCATTATAATGCTTTTAAAAAAATTTTGTAGTTATGAAAAATAATCTTTTAAATGAGGGATATAGCGATAAAAATAAATTACTTTTTGAAAGTGGATATAAAGATTTTATTTTTACTCAAAAAAAAAGATATATAGATATTGGTTTTTGTTCAGGGGCGAACCTATTAGGTCATAATCTAAGTTTTCAAGATAAAATACTTAAAAATTATATTAAAAAAAAAATTAGTAATTTTTCGTCACCAAATTTACATGCCCAACATTTGTCTAATAATTTAAAAAAAATCTTAAATAATTTTTCAAAATTTATTTTTTGCAACTCTGGAAGTGAAGCAAATTTGAAAGCATTAAGAATTGCAAGAGCAATAACAAATAAAAATAAAGTTGTGACTGCAACAGGAAGTTGGCATGGCTCAGTTGATCAATTTTTGTTTAAATCTGACACAAAACTTAAAAATGTTAAATTGTCTGATGGATTAAGTGAACAAGAAAGAAAAAATTTAATATATATTCCTTATGATGACATAATTTTAACAAAAAAAATTTTAGATAAAAATAAAAAAAAAATTAGTTGTGTTTTTATTGAACCTGTTCAAGGCTGTTTGCCAAATATTAAAATCAAAAGTTATTTAAAATTTTTGTCAAATTATTGTAAAAAAAACAATATCATATTTGTTTTTGATGAAATGATCACGGGCATTAGAAGTAATATGAGCACAGCTCAAAAATTTTTTAACATAAATACAGATATATCTACTTTTGGAAAAGCCTTTGCAAATGGAATGCCAATTGGTTTTATTGGCATAAGTGAAAAAATTGAGAAAAAAATCAAATCAAAAAAATTATCAATCTACTTTGGGGGAACATTTTCAGGAAATTCTTTTACAACATATTTTGCCAAAAATTATTTAGATTTTTTAAAAAAAAATAAAAATAAAGTTTTTAAATATTTAAATGGAATTTCAAATGAATTCGAAAAAAAAATTAACAAATTTTGTATTAAAGAAAATTTGGATGTCAAAGTGTATAGATATTTTTCAATGTTGAGAGTTGTATATTCTTCAAAAAATATACACGATAGGATCTCAAGAGATTTTTTTGAAAAAGAAAAGATAAACAAAATAATTGAGTTTAAAAGATTTTTAAAAAAAAAAGGAATATATTACCCAAATAATGGAATTATTTTTTTTTCTTACTCTTCAAGTAGAAAAAATATAAATTATGTAATGAATACTTTCAAAATAGGATTAAAAAAATTTTTTTCATGAAAATTAGCGCTGTTATTTTTGCAAGGAAAGGAAGTAAAAGAGTTAAAAATAAGATGTATAAAAAATTTTTTGGAAAATCTTTAATTGAAAATAAATTAGAGCAACTTTCTAAATCAAATGTAGATGAAATAATTGTTGGTAGTGACGATAAAAAATTACTAACTGTAGTAAATAATTTTAAAAATAATAAAAGTTATAAAAATAAAAAAAAAATTAAATTTTTTCTTAGACAAAAAAAATATTGTATTGAGAGCTGCACAATTAATGATGCAATTAAAAATATGCTCTCTTTTTTTGAAACAGATATTGTTATGTGGTCACATTTAACCAATCCTTTAACAAATGAAAAAAACTACAATAAGGCAATAGATATTTTTAAGAAAAAGTTTCCAAAAATTGATAGTTTATTTTCAGTTTCTGAATCTTTAAATTATTTTTGGGGATTAGATAAAAAACCGATTAACCATAACCCTAATGAAAAAATACACACAATTCTTTCAACGAAAAAAATTAAGCCACTCTTTGTTGACAATGGAGCAATTTTTATAAGAAAATATAAAGACATGAAAAAAGATGGAAGATTTTGGGGAAAAAATTCACATATGTTTGTAATGAGTGAAAAAGAAGGCTGGGATATAAATTGTCCGTGGGATTTAGAGGTGTCCCAACTTAATTCTTTCTATGAAAAATTTAAATAAAAAAGAGATTATTTTTTTGTTTAATGAAAAATTATTTAAAAATTTTATTTATAGACATAAAGATTTAATACACAGTTTAGAGAAAGATAATTTTCAAGTAATATTAATAAACATTTACAATAAAAACTTAACTGTATTAAAAAAAAAAATTGATAAGAAAAAAAATTCTTTTTTTGTAAATTTTCTTAAAAAAAATTTTAGTAATTTACCAATTTATTTTTATTTTCAAGTCAAGAACATCAAATATTTTGAGATATATGCATTAGAAGATATTAAAGATTATAAGATAATCTTTAATTATTCATTACCAGGATTTATCAAAAAATTTTTTCTACTTATGAAAATGTTTTTTTTATTTTTAATTTATAGTTTATTTAGTTCAATTAATTTGATTCAGAAGCCTTTATTTTTACTTCACACTAGTACTAACTTTAAAAAACAGGTTTTCACAGCATTTGACAATTTTGCTGAAAATACTATTAACACAGGCCTATTTAAATCCTTAATTTTTTTTAATTTAAAATATTACGATAAGATTTTTGTTATTAAACCTTTACAAAAAAAAAATTATATAAAAAAAAAAAATATTTATATAGTTTTTTTAGACTCTTGTTTTGAACATGCGGATAGGTTTCAATTTGATAAAGGAGTAAGTAATTTTGAAATTAAAAATTATTATGAAAATTTAAATAATTTTTTTGATCAGATTGAGACTATATATAAAAAAAAAATCTTGTTTTTGAAACATCCTGATACAGACTACAAAAATTTAAAAAAGTTTTTGCCTAACATTCGTATAATTAATAATGAGACTGATAAATATTTATATGCTTCTAAGATAGTATTTTTTCATGAGTCAAGTACAGTTATTACTGGAATTAAATTAAATAAAAAAATTATTAATCTAAAGTCAAAGTTTATGGGAGATTATTTTAAATTTAGAAATGATGTTTATGTTAAAAAATTTAAAATAAAATCTATTGATATTGATAAAATCAATAAAATTGAACAAATAAAAAAAATAATTAATCAATCAAAAGTTAAATTAAAAAAATTTAATTATCAAAAAAATTTTAATAAAAAAATTTTAATACATGATATGAAGTCAATACTGTTTAAATTATATCAAAACTATGAAAAATAAAAATAAAGCAATTATAGGATTAAGTACTTTTGTTCATGATAGTTCTAGCTGTCTTGTAAATTATGAGGGAAAAGTTTTATATGCATCTGCCGAGGAAAGATTTTCTAATCTGAAGAGTGATTCACACATTCCTTTTTTTACATTAAAAAAGTGTATCGATATCGCTAAAGAAAAAAATCTTAAAGTTGAAAAAATTGCTGTTGCTTACGATCCAAATTTATTTCTAGGAGAAGGTTTTTCAAAAAAAATTCACTTTATTCTTAATGATAAAAAAATTGAAAAAAAATTCACTTCATATTTATTAAATTTCAATTCTGGAAAATTCTTCAATATGATCTTTAATAATAAATTTATCAAAAATTTTTTTGTAAAAAATAATTTTTATATAAATTCTTCTCAAGAAAGAAAAATTTTTAAATATTTAACATATTTTTACAATTCAATGATTAAATATGAAAAAGTTAACAAAATAATTTCAAATTCTTTTCCACAATATGAAATTGTTAATGTAAGGCATCATTTAGCTCATGCGGTCAGTGCGTATTTTAATTCTGGTTTTAAAAATTCAAATATACTCGTAATGGATGGAAAGGGAGAAGATGATACTATTACATTATTTAACGCTAAAAATAATAGAATAAAAGAAATAAGTAAAACTTCATGGCCTGTTAGCATGGGTTACTTTTATCAATTAGTAACCTTTACACTCAATTACACAATAGGTGATGAATTTAAAGTTATGGGTATGTCAGCATATGGGAAAAATAAATTTTTAAAATATTTTAAAGATTGTTTTAGAGTAAATAATAATGGAAAAGTTAACTTTTTTGAAAACGAATATTTAAAAATAAAGGATTTCCCTAATACAAAATATGAACAACTCTATTTTACTAACAAATTTTTAAACAAAATCGGCAAAGTGAATAAAAATAAATTTAATCAAAAGCATTTTGATTTAGCTAAATCGACACAAACTCTCATAGAAAATATAGGATTAAAATTATCATTATTCATAAAAAATAAAAAACTTTCTCAAAATTTATGTATTTCAGGTGGTTGTGCATTAAATGGTTTAATGAATAATCATATACTTATAAATTCAAAATATAAAAATATTTATGTTTTTTCTGCATCAGGGGATGATGGAACCTCTGTAGGTGCAGCTCAATATATTCTAATGAAAAATAATTTAAAAAATAAAAGAAAAAAAATAGATAATGTGTTTTTAGGACATGATGACTTAAAAATTAAAGACAAAAGTTATATTGAAAAAAAATTATCTAATAATTTAGAAATTATGGATATAGATGATATCTATAAATTTTCAGCCGAACAGATATCTGAAAATAAAGTAATAGCAATTTTTAATGGTCCAAGTGAGTTTGGTCCGCGAGCTCTTGGTAATAGATCAATAATTGCTAATGCCCTTAATCCAAATATCAAAAAAGATCTAAATATTAAAATTAAATTGCGAGAACCCTTCAGACCATTTGCACCTATAATTTTAAAGTCAGACACTAAGAAATATTTTAAACTTAAAAAAGATTCAGAATATATGCTATTTATTTGTGACACTGTTAAAAGATATAGAAACAAAATACCAGGTGTCGTTCATAAAGATAATACTGCAAGAGTACAAACTGTAGATAAATCTAATTATGTTTTTTATAAAATATTAAAAGAATTTAAAAAAATTACAAAAATTCCTGTAATGATTAATACAAGTTTTAATATTGGGGGTGAAGCTATAGTTGAAACAATTGATGATGCTATTAATTCATTTAATCAAATGGATATTGATTATTTGTTGATAGGAAATTATTTAATTAAAAAAAATTATAAATCT
>MDTB01120048.1_pt1 | contig 25720 bp, 20 predicted proteins | sample 811161 | NCBI WGS metagenome assembly MDTB01 (sample SAMN05326650, study PRJNA326480) | marine metagenome | isolation source: seawater | place: Mediterranean Sea | collected 2009
AGACTACCAAGCTTCGTAGCAATCTCCGATAACGTGTCAAAGTCAGTAGATACACTATTCAATATATCCGTGTTCAACTGCGCTATCGATGCATCAATCGCTGATTCCAACCCAACCCACAAACCCGAAGCCGAGACCGCTGGGGAGGCGGTCGAATCGGAAGGAACACCAATTGCGTTACTGATACTGCTGGCAACAGAACCTGAAGCAGTGCCATTCAGGACATCTACGGCCGACTGCAAGCTCGTCAGCTTGGTCGCGACATTACTGAACGTTGTATAATCTGCTTGACCCGCGTTTAAAGTAGTTTGTAATCCCGATATTGCTGCCGAGATCGCTGATTCCAGCCCAATCCATAACCCCGACGCCACAACCGCAGGCGAGACAGCTGAATCAGATGGAACGCCAATTGCGTCGCTAATACTTGAAGTTATAGAACCGAGTCCAACTCCTTGCAAAGTCTCAAGTGACGTTGTTACTGAAGCAACATCGGATATAACTGCAGCAAGATTACCTTCCAAGCCCTCACTATTTTCGGAGAGGTCATCAAAATCACCGCTTAAACTGCTTAGCTGGTCTTGAAGGTTAGTTACCGACTGTGTTAGTTGCGGAATTCCCGGAAACGACAGAGCCTGAAAGCCAGCTTTTATTGACGCATCAACTATATTTGAAATCGCAGTGGAGACCCCATCTCCATCTCGAATGAATATGTCCAAGCCGATTAACTTTAGGGAACCGGGGGAAGTAAGGAAACTTTCTAACTCAGAGAGCGCACCGCTATTCCCAACATCTATGGTGAGCTCACCAGTTCCGGTCACACTGACGATAGAGCCCATCGTCTTAAATTGTTCAACGGTGACGATTACGCCAGACGCCAGAGTGGGGATGTCGATGCCCGGTGCTATATCGGCACTCGTGAGATCAAGCGTGCCATGAGAAACACTGATTGAGGAAACCGCAGAAGTAATCTTGCTGTCCGCTGAGAGCACAATGGTATCATTATGGATGTCTGCACTACTCTCGAAGAGAAAATGCAATGTATCCCCAGAGCTTGAAAGACTCGAGGTATCAACCGTAAGCTCACGTATCTGCTGTGATGTGGCATCAGTATCTACTATGCTGAGTACGACCGTATCTTTACCTGAACCAAGATCTCCAGTCACATTAATAGTTGTAGCGCTGAGCGTCTTAATCTCAAAACTATTGGCTGTCTCATCACCCGTCAATGCGATATTTATAACAGTCGCATCCGCAGGACTTTCGATATGTGACTCACCCACGCTATTTGTTACTGGAACACTGACCCCCGTAGCGTCTGCTAAGGCAGCTGCAAAATCCGCATCAAGAGCTGCGTCGAGCGCTGCTGTGTCTGTGACTGATGGATCAATGCCCACAGAAATAAGGGGCTCCTGCCCCTCCTGCACGACATTCGCTAAAATTTCGGCTAAGGCTGCGACATCCTCCGGTGAAGACACTTTTACGTCGAGACGCCCCTCGCCCTGAGTTACTACCGGAGCATTGATCTCCTGCAACTGAGCAACTGACAGCTTCAACCCTGAGTTGATGACTACCGTTCCAACGTTTGCGAGCCCTACTGAGTTTGTCAGTATGTCTACGGTACCATCATCGATGATAAGGTCACCGCCTCCAAAGTCGACCTCACTGCCGGCGGCAAGGATAAAGGTGTCGGCATTGTCCAACATATCGAAAGTAAGGTCTCCACCTTCAAGGTCGACCTTCACAAGCGAACTGACAACATTATCCTCGGTATCGTCAGGGATAATAATTATGACATCTCCAGCGCCGGTTATTGTCCCGCTCTCACTAACCGTATTAAGCTGGTTGGCTGTCAACTCTAGCGAGGCACTCGATGTCACAACAAATGAAACTCCACTCAGGTCAGCACCCGTTTCAAACGATGCCTTATCTGTATCTCCATCAATCCCATTTACAGTGATACTTGCTCCACTGAAGCTAGCGCCACTCTCAAAGATCACTGCCCCAGTAGCATCAATAACGGCATCCAGTGATGAAGTGGTAATGGTACTAAGGTCAACACCTAAATTATTTTCGCCACCGGTAATAGAAACTGTTCCAGTACCCGAAATTTTTGCCCCGCTGACTGCCCCCGCATCCGCAGTCAGGGATTGTCCATCTATGACAAATTCTGTCACCGACGAGATCGGAACTGAAACTGGAGCGCCTGTTGTCGCCGTCAAAGTATAGTCACTATTTGACGCTGTCATCGATACCGCACCATTATCGGAGTCAATGTTCCACTGTCCCGAGCCGCTGGAACTCTCCGACACACGAAATTGATTTTGAGGCGCCTGATAAACTGGAGTGTAATAAGACCCACTACCACCGCACGCCGCTAGCGGCAGAACCATTATTGGTATTAATCCACTGGCGCCCTTTTCAGATGCCTTTTTCACCCAATTGGATATCAACCTATTTCTAGCTTTGGCTGTATTAGGAAGCTCAATGATTTCAACGTTTTGACTATTTGATGTCGCAAATGATTCCAGCTCACTATCATGAGCTGCAATCCTTAAGGATTCTAAGACTTCACCTTCGCGCTCAGCGCGAAGTAACTGGATAGGCAAAGATTCTTCTGCCGATACATGAAAAATGTACGCACTCTTAAACTTCTTTTCCTCAGCCGCATCAATCGAAGCGCCATTCTGACTAACATTCAGTTCAGTTCGGTCGAGGTATTTCATATGATATATCCTTTTTTGAGCTCATTATGCGCTGAGAACACGCGTTTACAATTCGGAAATGTATACATAAGACCGTCGAGAATTCTCTCCAGCGACGATCACAAGAAAATTTTGGCTGTTATCTTTGCTAAACAAAGTAGTTTTTTTACTCATAAAAACAAGATACACCGGTTATTTTTATCCCTTAAGAGTGTAATGGCGGTGGGATAGATAGTCAATTCAGGCGATATGATATACTGTTAGTGTGCAATTTTAACTAAAATTCCTAAATTGCTATCCGTCATCATTTTTTTCGCGCAATCCCTACCCCATAAATATGAGATAAATGTCTCACTCACAAACATCGGCAAATTCAGCGCTGTAAGAAAATGAAGCTTTTCTGTTTTCTATATTTCTGTTTTCTATAAATGTGGCGAGTAATCGATATTGTTAGATACGGGCTAGAACAGAAATACTGTTTTCCATAACGCAATAGTAATGACAAAGGATCTTTCAAAGGTGGTGAAAGTCGTGCTTAACTTCTAGTGTTTCGATCGTACAGATGGTCTTTTAGCCCTCAGAAAACTTTTCCAAAGCCAAAATCTAAAGGCCTTTGTTATTAGGTGCTTTAGGGAGTTGTTCGAAATTCTATCTCACTTTAGATCTCATAGTGACAAACTCCTCAGCTGCCGAAGGATGTATCCCCACTGTGGCATCAAACTGAGCTTTAGTGGCACCAGCCGTTAAAGCGACCCCCATACCTTGGATAATTTCAGCCGCATGCTCCCCGACCATGTGACAACCAAGCACCAAATTTGACTCACCATCTACCACAAGCTTCATCAATATCCTCTCACCACCGCCGCCTAGAGTCTGGAGCATAGGCCTAAACTCCGAAACAAAAACTTCCACATTGGCATACTTTTTTAACGCCTGCTCTTCGCTCAAACCGACCGTACCAAACTCGGGCTGAGAAAATACAGCTGTTGGGATGTTCTCGTAGTTGATCATCGTCGCGCCAGCACCATACAGATGATCAACCAGAACCATCGCCTCTTGAATCGCAACCGGTGTGAGCTGGACACGATCAATCACATCACCCAGCGCATACACACTCGGTTCTGCTGTTGCAAAAAATGAATCTACCTCGATAGATCCATTCTCCCGCCTAACAACAGCGGTATTCTCCAATCCAAGTGCTTCTGTATTCGCTCTTCGGCCGGTTGCATAAAGCGCCAAATCGGCTTGTAACTCCAAACCCGAATACAAGGTAACATCTAATGAACCGTTTTTTTTTGTGATCCTCCTAATCTCGGAATTAAAATGAAAATGCACGCCCTTTTTCTCCATTCCCTCATAAATTTTCTCAGACATTTCTTTGTCAAAAGACTTGAGCACACTGTGGCCTCGGTAAACCAAGTGAGTCTCTACCCCGAAGCCATTGAGTATTCCAGCAAACTCTACCGCTATGTAACCTCCTCCCACAACTACCGCTTTTTTGGGTAACTCCTCTAAATAAAACATCTCATTAGAAGTGACGGCAAATTCTTTTCCTTGAAAATCGGGCACGAACGGCCATCCTCCAGTCGCCACCAAAATAGTCTCTACAGTGTATGTTTTCTTATTGACCGTCACCCTGTTGGGTCCGGCTATCGTGGCCCTTCCATCAATCAGATCAGCACCACTATTTAGGATGAGATCTTGATAGATTCCGTTCAAACGCTCGATCTCCTTTGTCTTGTTATTTCTTAAGATGTTCCAATCCAAACAAGGCATAGTTTTAACGTCCCACCCAAAACCCCCGCTCGCTCGAAACAACTCGGGAAACTGAGATGCATAAACAAATAATTTTTTGGGCACGCACCCCACGTTTACGCAGGTGCCACCGAGGTATCGCTCTTCTGCCACAGCGACTTTTTTCCCTTTTGACGCTGCCATCCGAGCTGCACGAACACCACCAGACCCCGCACCAATAACGAACAAGTCATAATCAAACTGTTTTGGCATTAGTAATCCTTTTGAAGTCTCGAGACCTTTATTGGTTCCGATTATAAAAATATTCTGTTAACTGAAGCCTGTTCCCGATCGTAGGAATGGCGGCATCACCTTCATCACTAGGAACCTGCCAATATTGGTCACCATCACTCCAAGCCTCACAATCACCATTAACCACTAAGTCCCTGCAATGTGCATATTGCATAGTGCACCAAATTTTCGTAATAATGTTCACGCAGTTTATCCGAATTTCTATCGTCGTATTCTTTGCTCCAAAATATATTAATGTCAGCCCTGTGTGGTGTACCAATCCTAACACCATTATCATAGACTATTTCGGCATCAGCGTAATAAGTATAAACTTTGGCACCACTCACAAAATTTGCCACGGCAGATCTATGTGATGTGACAAGAAACATCACATCTCCTATGAAACGTGCATGAGCCAGTTCCACTCTTTTTTGAAAATCGCCCCGATAAACGTGCCGAATTTTGCCCCAATTGTTTCGAATCCACTCTTGATTTGTACCGTCAGATATCCAACGTCTTGATGACCACTGCCCCTCGAAACTCGTAAATCCGGTCATATAAGCATCTACCCGGTTCCTGCATTTTATATCGCTCACAGAACCAAAATAGTCGACTTTAAATGCATCATCGTTAACAGTTGGTAGTTTTTAATCTCACGCTGATTTGTAAGAAGAGTTGGTTCGAATGCTCTAAGTGTTCCCAGCTAGGTGTCAGACTCCAAACCAGCCCCCTACAAACAATGATATCGCTTGATCCTCGGCTATGCCTAGTTCCCTCCCGATAAAATCTGTTTTTGTTACGTCGTGCAGTTTTCGCATGAAATGGCGCTGCCGCCCAACGTAGTGCAGATATCTGATCCAAAAATCCAAAATTTGGGTGGAACAACCACTACACCCCTGTCTAAAAGTAACTCGCCCGCCACGTTGCCATGCCCATTCGACAAGCCGCCCCCATGGATCCAGGCCATTATTTGGAGCTTCCCCTCCAAATCAGAGCTCCAGACATTCAAATATAGACAGTCTTCGCTTAGCGCACTGACAAATGATTTCTTCTTATTTGCAATACAACTCGCTCCAAATTCTGGATCTAAATGTAGCTGTTCATCAAAAACCACATCCACCGGAGACCTCCAACTAAGATCCCCAACCGGTGGCTCCGCATATGGAATCCCCTTCAAAAAAAACCCATCCGTAAAGAAAACTCCTCCTTTGGTCTTCGACAGATCCACTCTACCAGAGCACCCAGACACCACAAGAAACATACAGGATAGAGCGGTGATTTTTGAGGTATTTGCAATCATGCTCCAAACCTATTTATCATCAAAATGATTGATGAATAATTTAAACATAGGAGGCTTTTGATCTCTGCAAGAGAACCGAGTCATCCCAACTCAATTAACCATGCTCGACCACGAGCGCTTTAATAATCTCCCTCCAGATAAGATACCCGTCGCCATTTAGATGAAGAGCATCATTACTGAATCTTGTATCAATAGCTACTCCATGCTCATCCAAAAAGTGTGGATAAAGATCTATGTAGGTGACACCCAACGGCAACCTTTCCCTGACCTTTTTGTTAATAGCTTCTACTCTGTCTTTGTATTTGCTTGCCCTGGGAAGAATACTCTGCAGAAATATCTTGGTTTCTTTCGATGAGTTACTCAGTAGATCGATTATGGTCAAGATGTTCTCAACGATCTCGTCCTCCGCTACCCCAAAATAGATATCGTTAGTCCCAATCATCAAAAATATACTTGACGGCTCAGATCGATTAATTTGATGGAGTCGTGCCAACAAGCCTGATGTCGTATCACCCCCTATACCTCGGTTCCGCGTGACTCTGTTTTCGAAAAATTCATCCCATGCTCCTCCCTCTGTGATCGAATCACCCAAAAAAACAACATCGCCATTTTTTATCGGAACACTGTCGAAAATACTTACCGCACGCTCATATTTTCCGCCCTTATTAAATACTCCAACGTACACAGACGACAGAGCGCCGGATATATGAAGAAGAAACAAAATGAATATGAACGCAGTGAAACAACAAGAAAAAATCACTAGACCCTTTGATACTTCAGCTAATTGCACTTTTGCCCCCAAATTTTTCTTATTTGCCTCAACTGAAGATCGGAATTATTCTATGTTATTTTGAAGCAAGATTTACAAACTGGACATACCACAAAAAAATTAAATTACCACATTGCAACTGGATTAATAATCATCTGCACTGCTCCCTTGAGTCGAGGCTGTCCGAGGACGAAGAAAAATTCACCAATATTCTCACTAGCCAGTTTTCCGGTATTCATTGTCTCAAGTATGTAAATCCCTTTTTCTTTGATAAAAATTACATGATCATAAAAAACCTTGTCCCCCTCGATTGGCGGCACTACACCCAGACCCCAGGTGTCAGCTCCAACAGCTACAGGATTAAAAGAGGCAATGTATCGCGCTGCGTTATTTGTAAGCCCCGGTTCGCTTGATACCCAAACATCGGGTTTTTCGGATAGCATCCCATCAGTCCAACCCGTATGAAAAAGTATGATATCACCCTCTTTAAATGAAATTTTCTGAATCCTCATAGCACTCTTTATATCAGAAACGGTGATTGGCTGACCACCAATCATTGTATCCACATTAAAGTGCCTAGCCATATTGAGCAACACCCCCCGACCGATGATTGGTGGTATATTCTCTATCCCGAGCTTGGTAAGCCCCGTTATGAGACCAAATTCGTCTCCTTTGTTACAGTTATAAAATATATCCGACTCACCTACATGACCTAACCCGTCTAACTGTGGGCCAATTCCCAGCCACATTTGAACAACATCATCGTGAGCGCTCGATGGCCACCCATACAGTTCCGCTGTATTACCTAAGTTTGGCTGAGAAACCTGAAGGCTTACATACCGAGGTGGAAAAGCGGGCATACCCGGTTCGATTACTATTCCCAAGGGATGACTAATCCCCTTTTTGACTAATTTCGCTGCAGAAACAATTCGCTCAGGCGTGATGTAGTTGGCAGCTCCCAATTCATCATTTTCACCCCAATGTGAGTGATCGCAATTCTCTTCCGCTGCATCCGATGCACTTACCAAAGCTATTGATGAGAAAGCAATAACTGAGAATAAAAATATATAAAATTTAGAGACTATTAATAGAGCAACCATTTGTTTGGACTCCCACAAGGAAAAATTTGATGTAAGAAACTAGCATACTGAGTAGATACAATTGAGAAATTTTCACAGTTTCGATAAATTTTAGTCTACATAGATCTCAATCGACGTTGAAAACAGCGCATGCTGTAATGCAAATAAAAACTCTCTCAACTAACTTAGGTTTAGAAATATGGGACGGTGATATTCGAGATAGAACATAGTTTGATCACATTTGGAGAGCGTTCAAAGAATATTCGGTAATTATAATTCGGGATCTGGATATAACCCCGTAAGAGCATTTAAAGTTTCTAAGGCAATTTGGGGAAATCAATGTTAATCGTTTTCTTCAGGCACATGAGGGCCATTCTGAAATCACGGTTGTTAAGACAACCGTGATCTAAACAAGGGCGATTGCACAGGATTGACATACAGACCCCCTACGATACTGACCCCGCCATGGCTCCATTATGAGTGCAACAAAGCTTCCACCACACGGGGGCACACACTTTTTAATCTCATTAGGTTCTGCGTATGCAACCCTTGGTAAGGATTATCAAAGATTTTTAAGGGGAGTACCAGCTTAGCACCCCTTCAAGCATGTTTTTGACCACAAAAGCATCTAAAGTATCACGATGATAGCGGCCGCAACGGTAACGAAGATTTTGCAACCCAATACACACTGAACCCTGTTGTGATTACGCACCCTTTCTCCGGCCGAGCCGGGTTATCCGATGGGCCAACCCTTGCTAAGGCTGGCATTGGTGTGTCCCTATAGGGAGCTGAGTAGATCTCACAAACTATTTTTACTCACTGTCAGTCTCCGACCTTCTAGTATCGAGTCGCGCGGGGAGCTGGTGATGTGACAATTTGGGATAAGAGGTTTATACGGCATGGTATCAACAGCCACTCCCTCAGTCACTATCGATCAAAGTATTGGGTAGCTCTTGAGGGTTGCCCACCAAGCGCTACGCCAACGTGCTTCGTGGCTAGAACTCCAATCAATCTACTGAGATTCGCGATTCTAAATATGTAATACTCGTGGGGATCACACTCAAAATTTAATCACAATTAGAAACGAAATCTTATGCCACTATTTAGTGCAGTACTGTGTATATTGTTGCGGTGTTAGCAAGTTCCTCCACCGACCTCATTCATGCTTCTGTACTTTGAGGTTGTTCGGACTGCTCCTTCTCTAAGGTATCAGCACTCTCTGGCGCTTCAATATCCGCCTCATCTTGAATACCATTCGCGGCTGATGCCGTTGTCTCAGATTTAACTTTAGGTGTCGCTGAATGAGACCCACCGCAATGCCCGGCCAAAATTGAACCTGAAAAAATAAAAAATGAGGTCACAAAGACCGCCAATAATCGAAGATGTTTCATAAAATTCCCCTTGGTGCAAAGTTTGTTTAAAAGACTGATTTCCATTAAAAACCGTATCTTTTACGATAATTACAAACGTTCTGGACCTGGGAATTTATAAAGGATCGCGCAATGAGAGTTTTTGGTGCATTAATAGTTAATCTAATATTTTTTACGGATATCACGCATAGCAAAGACCCTCAGGAGCCACTCGATGACCTTGTCTATGATGCACTTAGAAATTTTTACAACGTGCTAGATGTCAAGAATTATGACATAGAAAAACTAAAAGAAATTGTCACTGATGATTTTTTAGTATTTGAGGCTGCTGAAAAAATGGATTTAAACGCATTCCACATATTTTTAACACACAAAGACCCCAATGCGGAGCCTCTGACCCACACAAACTGGCAACTTTCCGAACCCCGGGTTTCCTTGGACGAGGGCTCTGCCCATGTGAGCTATGTCAATAGGGGCACATTTGTGCATGGGACCAGCCTGCGCGTGACGATTGAGTGGTTGGAAAGTGCCTTCCTTATCCGAAAAGATAACAATTTCAAGATAAAGTTTATAAATGCAAATCTGATTTCAAAAGACATCCAGCGCACAGCCGGTGAGGAGTCGAATTAAAAAGACGGCATCACTCAGCTCACTTTGGGAGCAAATCACCGCGAGACACGTTCAAAGGTTCTCTTAAAAGTTCAATTCCCTTAATAATCCTTCGAGTCTGCTCGATAGCGAGTCCGATATAACTTTCCGGATCGAGTAATGAATCCAGCTCACTCTCCGAAAACTCTTTAGCGGCCCTTTTGTTGCTTTGGACAGCCTCAGACAATGAAATATTATTTTCATATGCGAACAACGCAACTTCGTGCATAAGCTGATTCGCGGTATCTTTTCCTATTTTATCTGCGAGAAAAAAAGTAAGCCTCTGCGACAATATTAGCCCCTTGGTTATATTTAAATTCAACCGCATTGTTTCCTTGTTAACGCGTAGTTGACCAAGCAAAAGATTAGCGTGCACTAACATTTTCTCAGATTCAATTGAAATGACTTTCAAGTAATGATCAGCTCGAGGGCCATCTCTTTCAAAGCTATTCACCATATCATCCAAGATAATTTCCGAGTACCTCGGAATACTTCGAGAGTACTCCACCAAACGCGCAGGTCCCTTAGGGTTTCGCTTTTGGGGCATTGTGCTACTGCCAACATCTCTCTCTCCAAGGACCTCAAGCGTTTCTCCAAGTTCTGTCATCTGAAGAAGAATAAGCTCCCCACCCAATCGTCCGAAGGACTTTGAAATGAGTGCCAGTGTGAGTCCATACTCAGCAAAAACGTCCCTGATGCCATGCCAATCAGCTACCGAGGGCGGCTCTAAGCCCAATTCCGCCATCATGAGCGCCTCGGTTTCGAATGCTCTTTGGCCAAGACCAAGATATGTACCGACCGCTCCCTTCAAAATTCCTAAGCCATTTAACTTAGTTTTAATGTGTAAAAGTCTATCTATATTTCGTCGATTCTCCGCGAGCCAAGTGCTTACCTTTTTCCCAAAAGTAATTGGTAATGCATGTTGGCCCCTTGTTCGACCCGCCATAAAAGTACTCAAATTCGCCTTCGCTATCTTTAAAAATTTACCCTCAATCTCAAGCAAATCTTGGATCAGAAGTTCAACAGCATTTTTTAATTGAAGAACAAGGACTGTATCTAATATATCTACAGTGGTTGCACCAAAGTGAAGATACTCTTCGGCACCGTTATCAAGAAACTTTTTCCAAACATTTAACCTTGCAACAAGTCTGTGCCCAACAATTTTGTATTCTCGCCCAACGTCATCAACACTCATATACTCAATAGTCGCTTTTTTTGTAATCTCATCTGCGGCCCACTGCGGAATTATACCCTGCTCAGCTTGAGCCCTTGCGAGAGCGGACTCCACATCAAGTATAAGTTGATTTGTATTTTTGTCAGAAAAGCAATTAACGACAGTCGTGGCCTCTTGAGCCATTACTTTTGCGCGGACTGGCAAAAACACCAACGCCTGTAGTATCATCATGAAAAATATTGAGGGCAATACTGCTTGAACGTAACGCTCTGCCAAAGAAATTTTCTCCTAATCTAAACAGGTGATTTATTAGTCATTTTTTAATACGATTTGGATTGCCTCGCCTTTCTGGCACAGATCTTAGAACTCTCCCTCAAATAGTCATCCTCGCCAAGGTAGGCATTCTTTCTCTTCTCCTCTTTCATGCACTGTTTGTATGGATCTGAGCCACACGAAGTACCCAACAAAACAACAGAAACAAGCGTAAATATCCTTACCGCCAAAGCACAGTGCACAGCGATACCGCAAACTCGTACAAAAAAACGCCTCATTCTTTTTAGTCCTTACTTGCAAACTTTTCCGCAAGTCCATTGCCTGTTTTTTAAACGATCCAACAGCGAGGATCACCTCAACACATTTTTATAAAGGATAACATAATAAACGAAGAGATCTCTCCTGAACCAAGTTTAGCTTGATCGTCAGCTATATTTTTTCGCACCTCCTGACAGCAATCCCTCAACAAAAAATACCCCATTTTCCAATCATCAACAGCTCTTACGTTTATAAAACACACGGATATTTAAGTAATATCTGCATTAGATTACTTTAAAAACCGAAATGTAAGATGAAAGATCGTCAAAGAATTACCCTCGTCACCAACGCATGCAGGTCGATTGGCAAAGAAATATGCTCTCGCCTCCCGATAGATAATGTTCAGGTCATTGGGCTGGATATTTTTAAAGATGCATAAAGCGATCTTAAAACCATCGCGGTAGGTCGCTTTTGCCATCAAAAAAAATGGTGCACGCGTTGGGATTCCTTGCCTCCACACCAGCTGGCTTCATAATGGGAGAAGTGATTGATAAGAATGGCGGGCTACAATTTGACTAAAAATTGGATCACAAGAAACCCGTATTAATGTCCCAAATCTCGATCTTTAGTGATATCAAAGACTCGATGAAAGTTTTAAACGACTGGCTGGTAAACCCTTATAATTTGTCCTGTATACCAACAAACTACCAGACTTGGGACGTTTTATTAAACGCTCATCACTCAGAGCGACCCGAGCCGAAGTAACAAATAGCAGATCAAGGTTATTGCCACCAAACGTAACGCAAGATGGTAGATCGACAGGCACCTCTAAAACGAGGCTTTGTTCTCCATTCTCAAGATATCTCACGATCTGGGAGCCACCCCACTGAGCATTCCAGACACCCCCATCGCTATCCACCGTTGATCCATCAGGAAACATACCTTCCCCAAGTTGGGCAAATATTCTCTTATCAGCCAGCAGATTTTTAATTGGATCATACTGATAACTCCAGATCGTACGCTTAGGGGAATCTGCATGATACATTACTAATCCATCGGGACTCCAACAAAGTCCGTTAGAGGTTGTAATATTGCTGATGTGCTCAACGGGGGCTTGACGAGGATAGATGCTGAATAGGGAGCCAGCGACTTTAGCTACCTCAGGATCCTCAACCATCGTTCCAGCCCAAAAACGGCCAAATGGATCAACTTTACCATCATTGAACCTCAATCCATCCGATAAAACGGCCGGACCATAAATCCAATCTACGTCCCCATTAGCCAAATCAAGAAAAGCGATTCCACAGTCAAAGGCAACAATTAGTCGATCATCATTTTCAATAAAACCGAAACATCCCACACGATGCACGGTTTCCCAACTCTCCAGCTTTCCCGACCCATAATGGTATTCAAACAACCGAGACTGCTCGATATCCGTCCACCAGACCGACTCCGTCTGCTCATTCCAAACCACTCCCTCACCGAGTTCATTTCCAACATCAACAGTGGTTATCAGTTCTGGTAATTGTTGTCCCACAGATTTTATACTCCGTAAAAAGTGGCTTTTTCATAATTTTTTTGATATCAGAAACTGAGGCCGCCGCGCTTCTCTTCCCACCCTGACATAACAGCAATGTTAAGCCATAGTCTATAACGATCCTTGATTTCGTCAACTATGAAATTTGAGTTGGCGAAAAACTAAATGGCCGTTTATGCAGATTCAAAAAAATTTTCCTCGCTATCCAGAACTCTACAGAAACTATTTTTAAAATATTGCGATAGCCCTTTCCAACCTCGATGCGTTTTATTACGTAATGACTTTAAGAACAACCGCTGGTCTCCTTTTAGTTCAGCATGTAAATTACAATCAAGCCTCATATAGTTGTAAAGTAGCAAATTGTGTGTCAAGAGGCGTCTGGAACAAAGGTATGAATATTCGATCAGTGAGCAGGTACTCATGGCAGACACCAAAAAACTTGTTGACGGTCATGACCATCGCCATGACCGTCGCCTTCGCCACCTGGATAGGGATCTTAAATAACTTTGTCGTTGAAGAAGCTAACTTCACGGGCGCTGACATCGGAACCCTACAAAGTGTCCGAGAAATTCCAGGTTTTTTAGCATTCTCGGTGATATTTTTACTTTTCTTTTTGAAGGAGCAACCTCTGGCATATCTCTCACTCCTATTTCTTGGTGTTGGGGTTGCAATTACGGGGTTTTTTCCCCACATGCTCGGCTTGATGCTGGCAACTCTTCTTATGTCAACAGGTTTCCACTTCTATGAGACCGTCAAGCAGTCCCTATCTCTTCAGTGGCTGAGTATTGAAGAAGCTCCCAAAATATTGGGCCAACTTATTGCCGTGGGCTCTTTAACCTCCCTCGCGATCTATGGATTCTTGTGGCTTTCTCAGGACTATCTTAACCTCAGTTTCACCAAAATCTATATTTTCACGGGGGGGTGTTGTGTATTTCTGACAATGATACTGGCATTTTCCTTCCCTCATTTCGAGGGCGTCACTCCGCAACGGAAAAATCTAGTTCTCAAAAAACGTTACTGGCTATATTACGCACTCACCTTCATGGGGGGGGCAAGGAGACAAATATTCGTAGTTTTTGCAGGTTTTCTAATGGTCGAAAAATTCAGTTATTCTGTGGCAGATGTGGCGGCACTTTATATGATTAACCACGCATTTAACTGGTTCTTTGCTAAAAAAATTGGAATTCTGATTGGTAAATTTGGGGAACGTAATGCATTAACTTTTGAATATATCGGGCTCATATGTGTGTTCACAGCTTATGCATTTGTATCGGATGCTAGATGGGCGGCCATCTTATATGTCCTTGATCATCTATTTTTTTCGCTAGCGATCGCAATCAAGACCTACTTCCAAAAAATTGCCGACCCTGCAGATATGGCCTCAACTGCCGGAGTCGCCTTCACCATAAATCACGTGGCCGCTGTTTTTATACCCGTGCTTTTCGGATTAGTTTGGATGATATCGCCCACCCTTGTATTTTTAATGGGAGCAACTCTTGCTACTACTAGCCTTTTTCTAGCCCGAAATATTCCAACGAACCCCTCTCCAGGCAATGAGGTACTCCTCGGAAAAGTTCGTCACATTATTACTGACAAAATTTCATAAGCGCACTGTTTTATATTGAAAAATTAGTGTCATCTTTTTGAAAATAGTACTAGTGTATTTAGTGAAGGGTCGTGTTTCTGGAGGAGACGACTCTCACCGACAGAGAATCCCGCATCACACACCTTTGTGACCCAATGTTCGATAGCGTTAAAACTTTTGAACTCAGTAGTATTTTCTTCCCAGCTTACACCAAATCCAACATTGAAAACCGTATGCACCAGAGAGCAAAATGTCTTCATTTCCGCTGTTTTGGCATCATGATCACGTAATACAAAGTGTCCTCCTTTTCGCAGGACCCTAAAAATTGACGCTAAATAAGCCTCGAGGCGATCAATAGGGCAATGATGTAATCCGATGTAGCAAGTAACTAAATCCAAACTTTCATCTGGGACTACTGGAGAGATTGGCACATAATTATCTAGATCAAAAAATCTGCCGACCTTCCTAAGACCTCCACGCTCCATCGAGTCCGATAAAGAATAGTTCGGTTTGTAATCATTAGTCAGGAAAACAGGACCTTTAAAATCAAATATGCTTGTAAGAGCCCTGACATAACGGCCTGTAGAGCCGATTTCGAGGTATCCGTCGATTGTCTTTACATGGGGGAGTAGCGCATACGTCTGCTTTTGAATTTCTTTTTTTTGCTTCAGCAAAGCAGGAAGGGCATAAAATAAATCTGATCCTAAAGTCTTTAGGCCCGGTAGCGAGTCTAAGAGCGCGCGATAAATCTGTTCATCGGTTTCAAGTGCCTCACATAACTCAATAATCCTCATATGAAATTTCAAATCAGGATAAATTTTATAAATGTTCTGGAGGAATAGGTAAAACTTATCCCTAAGACATCGATCGCCATAAACTGACAAAAATTCTGAATCACCAGTATCTTTGTCATTTAGGAGATTGAGATCAGTATCGCGCTCATAATACTTGCTCCATAGGTGATTTCTGAAGCAATAATTCGGATCCATCCGCTTCTTTAAATCAAACAGCTCTCGCGCTCTAGGGTAGGCTTGATGAAACTGCGCCACCCTGGCATGAGGCTGATAAGGCAGGTAATATGTTCCCCCATATTCGTTTACTGCATCAATTATCTGGCGCGTCCAAATACCGACCTGTTCCCGATCAGAACTATTTACACTCTGCTTGTAGTAAAGTACCAATGCAAAGACCTCCTCTCTTGCCCAGGCAAGAAATGTTCCGGGATCCTTGCCAGAATGTCGGACCGATATGTTAACAGTCTGAACCTTAAATCTGGCTAGGATTTCTGCCATAACAACTGCAAACTGCAACAAATGTTGAGTGGGAACAAAATATTCTTGGAGTACATATGTCTTAGTTTTTCTAGACAATGGTTCTAACTCCTGTAGGGCATAATCAGCCTCGTCATTACGCATCATCACCTTGGATCTCATATTCAATAACGGTTCATAGATATATTTCCTCCGAACATGGCCTAATGGAGTTTCAGTTACAGCCCACATCATATATTTTTCTGCTAAATAGAGGTTGCGGTCATTTGTTATCCCTCTCGAGGTGACCGGTTTCTCAGTTTCCAACCAAGTTGTTGCTCGCATAGAGTTGAAGTTGGGAGGAATTAGATCGGCATTATGAAAAACTGCACATTTATTATTCCTGATATTTTTATTGAAATACCATGGATACTCACCAAGTGTCATTGTTTTGCTGATACGCTCAACTTTTGTATTTTCCACAACAGCCAATTCAATCTCGATGATGATCCCCAAGGCTCCATAACCACCGATTGAAGCAAAAAAAATATCCGGATTTTCATCTTGAGACGCACGAATCTGCGATCCATCATCAGTCAGAAGAGATATTTGCAGTACGGAAAGAGCGATGGGACCGACCCCAACGTATCTGCCATGACAGTTTACGGATATAGACCCACCTACCGTAAAATCTGCATATGTTTGCATTATTTTTACCGCTAAACCGAAGTCTGTTAGATATTCTTGAACCTGGCGCCAAGCCGTGCCCGCCAATACTGTCACAGATTTTTTTTTGTGATCAACGTGTATAACACCATTTAATCCCCTCATATCAATGTGCAACGAATTCTCATGAGATGTCTGACCACCCATGCTGTTGCGGCCACCCCCGATCGAGACGGTACCATTATGATCAGACAGCTTTTTTTTAAGCTGTTCTACAGTCCCAGGTACATAAACCTCATCCACCTGAACCGGATTCATTTTAGATATATCATTGATAATCCGCTTGTTATGACTTTTGCTTGAATCAAACTCTGAATTAAGCCGAAGTCTTATTCTCAGAAGACGTGGAAGTTTATATTTTTGCTCATGTAGCTGGGAACCAGATTTTGAAACAATATGGAATCCGTGACGATGATAAAATTTCATGGCACGCTCATTAGACTCAGTCACGTCTCCCTCAATAAACCGATAACCCTTTTTCTTGGCATCGCTGATGACATGCTTTATCAATTTTTCACCGAGCTTGATACCGCGCAAGTCGCTACAGATTGCGAAGTTGTTCATGTAGTATGCGTTAACGGAGGGAGGCGGAACATAATTCTCCATTGCCCTTCTAACATCAACAACCAAATGAGGCCAGTTTCGAGGTCTCGAAACCTGAAATATATGAAAAGACCCTATTAGTTCTTCTCTACTCAACTCGCTTTTGTCGTAACCCAACTCTAAACCTGATAATTTTTCATCAACATACATAGCTGTAACAAATTTTTGACTGAAGAATCCGTTATCCTTTGCAAGAAGTTTGTTCAACGCGCCAACCGCGGCAGATTTATCGCGAAAAATAAAATCAAGTAACTCCGGAGAACTTGCATAAATACACTCGCTGGCAAGTCCTATGTCGTTCGTGGATAACTTCCCGTAGGTAATGTCCATAGCTGATGCTCCCTCCAACTTAACTAATCGAATTAAAGTTAAGTTAGCAAAACTCTCCAAGAACAACATACCTACCGAAGAAAGTTGACCATAACTAGTTCCTTGGTATCACATTAATGAACTCGTAATCAAAAATAGATATCTGTCCTTGAATACCAATGAAGCTTCTAGACCTCGAGTACTCATTAAAATGGCACCGTATCCTCGAGTACGCAAAATCAATACCAACTCAAAAATAAAATAATGCTCTTGACAAAGTGCTTAAAGAAACATCATCAGCGTCAAAATAAGAACTGGATGCAATTTAAAACCTTCGATTATTAAAATAGCAATGTTTGGAAAGGCATTTAATCCATTAGTATTCTATAACTCTGCAGGAATCCATGTTAAATCGAATAATATCTCTAGGGAAATTATGATAAAGTCTAAACAAATTTAGAAAGTTTTTAGCCAAAAAAGAGTCAGTTAGACACAAAATTATATTGTTTCCGATTTCAAACATCAGGTTCACATCATCACTAAAAAAATATCACAGGTACCCAAGTGGCCGTTAAAAGACTTTACCAAGAAATAGCAGAGCAACTTTTAATTTTGATTGATTCAGACTTGTATAAGGCTGGTGATCGGCTTCCTTCCGAGAGGGAGTTAGCAATCAAATATAACGTTAGCCGACCCACGATGAGGGAGGCGGTTATCGCACTCGAAATCGATGGCTATGTCGAAGTAAAGAAGGGTTCCGGGGTTTACATATCAAAAGAGCGAACTGGATCTTCAAAAGGCGTCAGTCTTAAAGGGATTGGAGCTTTTGATTTGGCCGAAGCGCGGTTGATTGTCGAGAGCGAGGCTGCTACACTCGCTGCAAGGCAAGTCACTACAAGACAACTCGAACTACTAGAAATTCAGGTTCAAGAGCTAAAACAAGTGGTACAAGATAGAGACAAGTGCGCAACACCGGACCATAAGTTTCATCTCGAGCTAGCGCGTGCATCTCAAAATGTTGCAATTTTCAACGTTATCTCTGAGCTTTGGTCCGCTTGGCGAAGTTCGGCAATGGTAACTCGTCTTTATAAACACGCGTGGTATGATGGATTCAGAACGAGCATTCAAGAGCACGAAAATATACTTTATGCACTAAAAGATGGCGACGGTGTTGCAGCCAAGCACGCTATGACAGTCCATTTGTCCAACCTAATTGATTGCTTACTCATGGCTTCAGAAACTGAAGCCATCAACAACACTAGACAAGATTTAGCGCAAAAACGAGATCGGTATTCCCGCTCTTTATTCCTCAAGGAAACCGGTTAATTGGTGGTGAGCAGATTTTTTTAAATTGCTTGGTTAGTGTGACCAGTATTTGAACATCGAACCGAGCAAAAGCAACTGCTGGGAACCAACTTACCCCAAAGTGGTATCTTGTTGTAAGCAAAACTATATGTATTTACAGGGAGCATTGCATAGTAAGCAAGCCGTCTGATACAACACATCGGATACTAAAAATACAGGCGCCTCGACTCAAGAATTATTAACCGGATATGTGAGCAAAAAGTTATTGAGTTCTATCCAAGACCTAACCAAATTTTTTCATTGTTAACCATACTACTTCCTTCAAGAAGAGTAACTCTCACATGAACAAAATTAGCCATACCACCCACACACTATTACCGTCCATTCTCAGGCGCTACTGCGCCAACTCTGCCTACTTCTTATAACTGTGCTACAAAAGCGAACATAACTTCCATACTCAAAACCTTTAGGTCTCTTTGTCCTGCTGTTCGCACTTTTGCATTCAATGACATGAAGTACACCAGTTTTTTTATTTTCCCAAACCGCGTTAATTCATTACCGAAAACTATTTAAGTCTGCTCATGCAAAGCATGAGCACGGAAGAAGCCGCAAAAAGGATTATTAGGTCCTTTTGTAAGAGATTCATACGGGAGGGGATGCAAATGGCCCAAGTCTCTATCCATTATTATTGGATGCAAATCTTTTGAACGATATCGATCAAAGTTGCGCTTTTATCGCTTGATACTCCTCATCAAACTATCCACAGATTTTAGGTCTGCCAGGCTAAGCCAAGTAATCTCAGGGTACTGTTTTCCGGCAGCGTTTAGACACCGCATTAAGTACTCACGCGATGTAAATCTGTGCTGAGAAGGAGAATCGAAAAATGAGACTTTAGTATAACACTCCCATACATGTCGCAACCGCCGAATTAAATTTTTTTCTATAAACCTATTTGCCCGCTCCGCAGATATATTTTGCTGGTCTGATGCTAATTTATTTAGGGTACTTACCATAGCCAATAGTCTATTGGCCATCTTACCCGCCGGGTGTGGGAGACCCTCAAGCAATTTCTGACTTTTTTGTAAGTAGTAAACAGCTTCGATGTATAACCTCTTATGCTCATCTGTACTCCCGCTCATTTCTGATAGAGCATTAATAATATAATCACTAAAGGCATTTTGGATCGACAGCTCTAGAGCTTGAGACGTCCCAAGAAACTCAAAATCTTGTATAACGTCTTTCAGTTGTTGCTCGTTGAAAATTTTTTTGAGTTCAAACCTGTTGATCATACTTAACTTCCGAATTATAATGTTGGTGCCTAGATACGCAAAAAATGTCTCGCATTGATCATGCGTTAAAAGACCACTGATCCCTAAAATGGGAATTTCCCTCAGGAGAAGTGCTATGAACAATAACTACATATATCGTGGCGTAAGTCACACTCAAAAAAGTGACTCAGCTATCCACCGTGACGCTAGTCTACCGAAATTGTACAGAGGTTCTCAATATTTTTGTGTGCCCTCTGCACAACGAGGAGACAAAGCAAGTACTTATCGCGGTGTGAAGTTTGTTGCTTGATTGAGTATTACAAAGGGTCTTGGCAGTGCCTCGGCCCTTTTTTAAAATATCGTTCAGTAACACGCAATTTCTGAAGACCTAGCTATCATAAGTAAACAAGCTCTAATCGAGCCATACCTCCAAATTATCCTTACGACCCATCCGCCGACTTAGCCTAAGGTCAAGAATATCGGACATTCCACAAGACTCTAGAAGAGTTTTTATTTTTTTTCTTTCCGATGCGTCGTGCTTATCATAGGTTTGTTGTACTGCCTGCAAAAGCAGGTGCCTGTAAGGAACCACTGCCGCCTGAAATAAAGTGTCCCTCACCGTAAATTCGATCATGCCGGGCAACGATGCTTGGTCACTACTTGCAGGCTCTCCTGTCTTGGGTTTATGGGTCGAAAGCCATTTATTCATGAACTCAACTGAGGCCCGTGTCTCTGGAATAAAGTCTTCCGATACAATCTTCAAAGTTAATAGCAATGTTTCCGGGATATAATCATCGTTTAAAAAATCGGTCCTCACACTAAAATACTCTGGAGCATCTTGATTGGGACGATTCATCCGCTCTACCCACCGAGAAACTCGCGGGGTGCGCGTAACCATCATGCGTGCGGGATAAGGGTCTCGGCCCAAGTGCCCATATAAAGGAGATATAAGACCAAAATCTCCTCGGCTTGGGCGAGCTCCCAGAAGGTAAGGAAAGCATCTAAAGTGCTCATCCAGAGCGTCTATAAATTCGAAATACAAACTCTCAACCAACTTTTGGTTTTCCTCAGTTACACCGCGTAAGACAGTAGTTTTTGTTAAACGGTCCATCACTTGGGCCGTCTTAAGCTCACGATCATCGGTCTCCGGCAGAGTATGAAAAAAAAGGTAGTGTAAATAAGCTTTATTTTCTCTTGGAAAATTCCAACGAAAATGCATTGCTGGTCTACGCAATCCCTCACATCCAACCAACTCAAAGAGCGAACTTACGATACTCTGTCGACAACCGTCAGGGCTAAAAAGGTTACCAGACATCTCCTCAAGATGGTCAACGATGGCTCCACCATCGCGAATCACGTCGCCATCTGGCGTTACCAGTGTTGGAATGGTGAATAATTTACTTTTTGCAAGAACTTCATTTACGAAGCTTGGATGCCCAACAGAGAACTCTTCAAAGGGAATATTACGCTTGATAAGATATGCGCGGGCGCGACCTGCATATAAAGAATGAGGTGCAGCGTATAAACGGTAAAAACCTTTCGGAACATTGATCATTAGGGGTTGAGTTTGCTCCAAGTGTATCTTTTGACTTCTCATTATAGCTTATGCTTGTCCTACAAAAAGGGTACCGTGGATTTTATCCGCAACTACTCCACCTGGGGCACGTACCAATAATTTTAGACTAACAGCTGAACTTAAAAAGAAGGGACCTGGGATGGTCCCTTAAAAATAATCCTTACATAAAAAGGATTAGAGGGGTTGGGATTGCTTAAACACCGCGGTTTCGGGTAACAAATAGTCTGACGCATTGACCACATTTTTCTCTGGCTTTTTGCGACCAGAAATAAAACCGACACCTAAATGTGCTAATTAACATTAGCGTTATAAACAATTAGGAACAATATAATAGGGGTCACCGCATGCGACAAATGCATTTTTTTTATTTTAAATATACATAAATGGTATACATATAAATGCTAATCTAAAGATTATCAGATAAGCCTTGGTTTTTATTACTTTTTCTTAAGAATTGCGACCCATCCCCCACCACTTGAAAGCTTAATTTTTATCTTGCTATCCTTGGTAACCTCATCGAAGCCAACTTTATAATCCTGCGCATTCCTCACCGCGTTCACACCATCCCCCATAAATTGCATCTGAAATTGACCATCTGACAAAAAAGACATATTTAGATCAAAATTACGGCTTGTCCAGTCTGTCATTGCTCCAATATACCAGTCTTCGCCGTTTCTCCTCGCTAACACTATGTAGTCCGAAACTGAACCCTCTAACACGATCGTTTCATCCCAGATCGTAGGAATCTCAGTGATAAAGTCTACTGTTTCCTGTTCTTTGTAGTAAATCGTCGGCGAGTCACTCATCATCTGTAATGGCGCTTCATAAATGACATACATAGCGACCTGATGTGCTCGGGTGCCCAAGCTCATCGGTCTTGTATAAAACGCGGCATAATTGAGTCCACCAGTCTCGTAATCTATCTTATTCATGTTAACCATCGATCCTGGGGTGAAGTCAAGAGGCCCAGCGGCCATCCGAATAAAAGGGATAGTGACATTGTGCTCAGGCGTGATGTTGGAGCTCCATTTATTATGCTCATTTCCCTGAACACCCTCGTAGTTGACAACATTAGGCCAGACCCTCTCGATTCCTGCCGGCTTGAAGGCGCCATGGTAATTTACGAGCAACTTATAACTTGCTGCTATCCTCGCAATATTTTCGTAAGAGCCGACCATGTATTGATCATTCCGCTGCATAAAATCAACTTTAATTCGTGCAGCGCCCCAACTACTATATCGTTCCAGAATGTTATCCGGAGATTCATCTAGAGGTTTCCACAGGATCCAAAGGATAACTCCAACGTTCTTTGTTTTTGCATATTCAATTAACTTGGGGACGTCCAAATCATCGTTACCCTCCAGCACCTCTATGGTAGATTTCGACCACCCAACATCTAAAATGATATACTCAATTCCGTTTTCTGAGGCGAAATCAATGTAATACTGATAAGTCTCCTGATTTAGGCCCGCCTCAAAATCCACACCATAAATGTTGTTTGAGTTGTACCAGTCCCAAGCAACGAGTCCCGGCTTAATCCAATCAGCATCTAGGATCTTAGACTTTTCGGAAAGTTGTGTTACCAGGTTGCTCTCGACAAAAACTCGATCGTCATCGCTGACAATAAAAACTCGCCAGGGGTAAGCCCGCTCGCCAACAATTCTGGCGATGTAGTCAGCTTCCTTGGAAATAATTTGATTTCTGTCAGGGTCCCAGCTCGCTGGTTTCGTCTCTAACACATACCTTGGAAATTGTGCATCAAACGAATCTTTAACGCTTTTTCCAAGAAACATACCAGGATAATTGTGTAAGGATGCTTCGGTCACAAGAATTTTTGCTCTGCCCACATTAAACATAACAGGCAAACTACAAAACTCTCCCTCCCCAATTTCCGATACCATTTTTTTTATGTATAACCTCTCATTGTGGGAGTACATAGAATCTTCTTGCGGAAAAAAGGATGAGCTATTTTCAGGAAAACTTAATCTCATATCCTCACGGTAAACCGTTTCTATTTGAGGATTAAGACTCATAAATCTGTAAGCCAATCCATCATTGTAAACCCGAAATATCAGTTGATAGTCACTTTTAAAGTCTAGTATCAATTGATTGAATGCACCCTCAACAATGGCGTCTTTATGAGGAACTTGCACACTTATCTTTTCAGACAAACTTTCAACCATTCCTTTGAGCACAACGGGCTTCGATCCTAGCTCCAAACCGGCCCCAAAATCCATCGTAATCTCTGAAACATCCATGACCTGAATACCCTCATACTTGACAATGAATGAAATATCGTGGTCGACATCTATAATAATAGACAACTGTTCATCGGGGGATTGGACCTCCCATGCTCGAGCAGAATTGAGTAGTGATGATGCTAAGATAATAAACACCATGAACAAGTAATATCTAGATCTCTTTAAATTCAACGATTTCATCAACCCTATCCAATTTTGACATTTCACAAAAAATTCAGGAAGTACGCTATAAAAGTCATCTTCAATTCACTATTTCTAAAAGCAAATCGGCTAATCCTTCCCTCTAAACCCATGGCCATACCAACCTTATAAACCAATTGATTATCCCACATTGAGGCCAGAGCTATCGCAGATGGGAAAGCTGTAGGACAGAGCGCAAAACTTACGTCCTTACGGGACCAGTCAAGTCTTCTCCCCTTTGGGCCATCAACAAATGCTAGATGAGGAATTTTATGTCGAGGAATTGCCTTCGTGAACCCCATTATACCTGGTGGACTATTTTCATAGCCCACACCCGTAACGAGTTGGATCTTCTCTATCGTGGAGAGATCAGAAATCATGTGTTCGATAGTTGTAGTTTGCGTAACAAACTCAGTTGGCTCCTTTTTGTGACATCCTGAAACCAACAAAACTAAAGATGAGATAAACAGGTACAAAATTATAATTGGGATAGGCAAAGAAGTTTTCATCTCAAAATAGGTTAGTAGTTCAACACCGAAGCTTAGGAAGATAACACATACCTCTTAAAATAGTGGCCCGGTGCGTTTAAAAAATCACTAGAGATTGTTTGACTTTATGTATTGGTGATCAACACTTTATAGTTGCAACCCCTTATACATTTCTATCTTGATGTTATACTGTGCACACTTTTTGCCATTCAATTCGTGTGTACAGCGGATTCATGATAAGACCATGAAAGACTACAAATCCGTTATTACTCGTGGGGTTCACTCCAAAATCAATGCTTAATCTACATTACCACAATGAATTGCTCTAAAATTTTAAGTCTCCTTACTTTTCTGGCAGTAGCCCCTATAGACGCACAAAAACTTGAACTAAGTAAAACTTACAATGGGGTGTTCTACGCAAAAGGGATTCCATATGCCAAACCTCCAGTAAATAACCTCAGATGGGCCTCTCCGATTGACAAAAATTTCGAAGAGGTTACAGCTGAGTTAGACAATTACGGATTTAATTGCCTTGCCAAAACTGGTGCTTTAGGTGGAACTTCCGATCCCGATGAAATGAACGAAGACTGTCTATTCCTCAACATCTGGACCCCTTCTATCGTTAAAAAATATCCCGTGATGTTTTGGATCCATGGGGGTGGGTTTACTAACGGTCACGGAAGGTTGCACGGTGAAGTTCTGGCAAAGTATGGCGTTGTAGTAGTCTCATTAAATTATCGTCTGGGACCTTTGGGTTTTTTTGCGTTACCTCAAAATGAAAGTGATGATCCTAATTATGGTCTTCTAGACATAATCTCTGCTCTTCGGTGGGTAAAAAAGTACATTAGCTTATTCGGAGGAGATCCAGAAAACATTACCATTTTTGGGAACTCAGCTGGTGGTCTTGCAGTGGATTTATTGATAAATCATCCCAAAGCGAAAAACCTTTTTCACAGGGCAATAGCTCAGAGTAGTTACTTGACCGGTGAACTGAGTTATATGAAAAAATTCTCATCAGATGCGCCAAAACGAAT
>MDTB01011513.1_pt1 | contig 25712 bp, 18 predicted proteins | sample 811161 | NCBI WGS metagenome assembly MDTB01 (sample SAMN05326650, study PRJNA326480) | marine metagenome | isolation source: seawater | place: Mediterranean Sea | collected 2009
ATTACGTTTATCTTTTATCCCTCCTTTAAAATCTATTGCCATTTTATTATTATTATTTTGAATAAATCCTCCTTCGTGAATAGTCCAACTATTTTCATCATTTGTTGTGATAATTAAATGTTTTGAATTATCAAAATCTAAGAATTTATTAGTGTTACAGTGTATTATTCTGTGTTTATCATCCATTTTCCATTCTTGAGAAGTACTACTCGATATGATTTTTAATTTAACTTTTTCATTTTCAACATCTAAACAATAATTATTGTATCCATTTTTAATTTTAAAACTTTTATTAACTAAATCAATAATTGTTAAATGGTTTATTTCAGTGATTGTATCATTTAATCTATATTGCTTACCTACAAAATCCATCACACTAGGTATTTTAATATCACTAGGATATATACGTCTTCCTCCATTTGATATGTGGCTCATAACGTCTTCTTTCAATAAATTCCATAATTTATCATTCAAAAATTCTTGATCAACATTGTATGGCCTTTCTTTGTAATATTTATAAATATTTGGAATGATATCTTTTATTTTTTCAAATTTATATTTTTCATGAAAAGTTTTATTATTTATTCCAAACATACCGCCCATAATCGGATTGTAATGACATCTGTGATCTCGTATACAATGAAGAGTTTTATTACTATTAGTCCATTCATTTATTATTTTAAACTCTCTTTCACTTAATCGTGAATCAGCATCTCTGGAAATCCAATGATGTACATTATTGTCATCTAATGGTAAAAAACGCCAAAACATGCCCTCCCAATTCATCTTATTTTTTCCTATGTTTTCACATTTTATACAAATAGCACCCATTTCATTGTATTCTTTAATATATTTTTCTGGTACTGTATCATTATGATAAATCCTTATTTCCCATGCAGGAAAATGTTTTTTACCTAATAAAATATTTTCTTTCATACCTAAAATATAAGTTGCTCGCGAACCATACAAACAAAAACTTATTACATTAATCATTTTATATTATATTAAAATTATTTATAATATAAAATACGCATTAATAGTTTTGACCATAACCATGACCTGAATCCCAATATAATAATGGTTCATTCAAATATACTAAATTACTATGATTTATAGCTCGTTTCCAATATTCATAATCTGGTGCCCATAATTGATTACTAAAATATCCTATCTTTTCTATAATACTATTATGTATTACTACACTAGATGCAATACTACAGTTATGTGTATAAACAAACTCCTTTGTCCATATAGTCGGAAATCCATTTTTCATTAATTCACTTTTACCATTTCTATTATAAATATTTTTAATTGTACCAAACCATTTATCTTTGTTATAAAGTATATATTTTTTAGTTTCATCATAAAAACCAGAACCATAATAAGCATCTGTACAACTAATTAAACATTTTGTTTCTTCCATAGCTTCAATTTGTTTTTTAAGTTTATCTGGTAACCAATAATCATCATCATCTAAAAAAGCTATATATTCTCCTGATGCTATTTTCATTCCCTGACTTCTTTGATAACCACCCGGTGAAGCATGTCCAAGCTTTTCTTTAGAATTTTTATCTAAGTTAATTACTATACAATTTTCAAAATTATAATTATAATATTCTGATTGAGATGAACAATCATTAACTATAATTATTTCAATATTTTTATAAGTTTGATTTTTAACACTTTGAATTGCTTTCAATAAATAGTCAAATCTATTATATGTTGGTATAATTACAGTGACTAACTTTTCTTTATTCATAATTTATAATAGTTTATTATAAATTATATGTTAATTTATACCGAACAATAGTGTAACAACAACACATTATAATAATCTCCCTCTAACTTTTCTCTAAAATGGATATGATCCGTACCTTGAAATAACATTAATCCACCAGCATCACAGTCTACTGCTTCACATTCTTCTAATGATGGTTTTTCATCATAGCGACCCTTGTGTTTTATTTCTTGTTGTAGTTTATGTACATAAATATTCCAGTTAAAATTGTCAGGTTTGTCTACAATAAATGATACAGTGTACTCACAATCAGGCCTATCTGTATGAGGAGGAAGATCTGCTCCTTTTACATATGCAGATAAATATGTATATGTGGGTTTCATAGATTTACCTACTATTTTCTCAATTAAAGGTAAACATTCATAATGCAAAAACCTTGACATAGGTTCGTTATGAGCTTTATATCTATTAGATTGTCTATCTCCTAAAGTCCATACATTTTCATTAATAGTTTCTTTATAATAATTTTTTAATAGATCAAGAAGTTTACTATTTACTACATTATTTACTACTTGAATTGGTAATTTGTCGTCAAGAACATAATCTTTATCAAGATTCTCTTTATTTAAAACTTCGCTAGTAGATCTTATTTCATTGTATTGAGTGATATAATTCTTAAATACTTCAAAGTCACCTTTAAAATTATATTTAAAACTATCTAGTCCATCCCATGTTCTTGTGATAGAATCGTTTTTAAATCCATCAAAAACTTTATTTAAGGTATCTCCGAAATTTTCAATTTCAGTAATTTTTAGTTCTAAATTATCTTTATATGTATCATTTATCAAAACATCTCCTGATTTTGATCTTAGTCTTACATATATATTAGCAATATACCCAGTGCCAGAAAGAGATACTATACTTTTCTGAAGATCTTTATCTCTGTTTAAAGTTGTATCCATAACATTATTATAAATAAGAAAATCACCAGATTTAAAAGTGTAATCAGTTTTTAATGATGGAAACGAAACTTTTAAATTATCACTTAGAAATAGCGATATCGTAAAAACTCTTTGGCCTAACATAGATGTATATTTTTTCCCTATGTCAGAATCTAAATCATATGCACTAAAATGATTATTATGAATTTTATTTTCTTCATATTCTACCACATTGATGTTTTCATAGAATATTTGATCAATATTTGTTGTTTTCTTTATTTCACTAATCAAATCATCCATATCAGATAATTTTACCCATGCGTCTCTTCTAGATCTAGTATTAAATTTACATTTACTAATAATGTCATTATTAGTTTCTTTTGTAAAGTAATCACTAATTTTAAAAATCTCTTTATTTGAATGTAATCTTTCAAAATTTTCTACATTTAAGGTTACGCTTGAAATAACATTATCTGTCTTACCTTCATTATTATCTAGCTCTTTTTCAGTTACGTCTTCAACTTCAACACTATAATAGCTTGGATTAAAATCTTTATATAACATTTTACTATTACATTCTCTAAACCATAAATTAAACGCATATTTTTCACCTTCTTCTACAGGAAGTCCAGCATGTTCAGATAGTTCATGTCTTGTATGATCTATATCACTAACAGTGTTATGAAACACTAATAATTTACCTTTCTCAGCTGGAACAGTAATATCTAATTTTGTCATTTTAGTTCCACCACCTTTAGTTACATCATTAAGATAACATAAAGCTGTTTTCGTTCTAGCTCCACCCCATTTCATACACCTATGGGTTTTATCCGAACCGTTATGAACCCAACTATCATAATGCTGTCTATATTCTTGTTTAGTACCATAATAAATAACTTGAAAAGCTTCAGCATTTTCTAAAGGCATGCCAACAATTTTAGCAATTTTTTCACCTATTCTTTTTGTAATTTCATCATGATCGTGTTGAATCCAAGTATTAGAACCAGTTCTACCAGCAGAAACCACACCTTTATCACTTTCACTTACTAAAGACCTTTTTAAAGAATCTCTAGAAATATCTATGAAATGTTGACATTCTTCATCAGTTAAAATATTGATGTAAGTTGCTACATAAGGGTCTTTTGCAAGAATATTTTCATTATCACTCTCGTGTGAAGTTTTATCTACAAATTCCATAATATAATTAATATAAATTATTTATATTAATTAAACTTATATATGTTTAATTGTATTATGTCATTGTCAAAAAAAATGATTGTAAGCACCTTGATTATATAACATATATTTTATTAATTATTTAATAGCATTCATATAGATTTGGCGGATACATTTATCAAACTCTGTTTCATTTTGACAGTGTGCAATATTTTTATGTACATGCAATTTTACAATATCCCACTGCGTAGGATTCATCTTTTTAAGTATTGGAACGCTGCACTTGTGTTCTGCAGAGATAATTGCCCATGCTCGATCACAATACACGCAAAGTTCTTCCCATTTTTCAACTTCATCATTGCATACTTGAATGAATTCTTCTATATTGCTCTCATTGTAATTTATCATACCCCAGCAGATCTCGAGACCTGTAGTTCTAATTAACTGCCAAACTTCCATGATATGCTGATCTCGCCTACGCCGACGATCATTAGATATAAGTTTTTTTCCCATCACTTCTTTCGAAATCTGCTCTTGAAGATAGTCAATTCGAAGATTCATTGTATCAGTGCAACCTTCAATACGTCTCTGTAGAGTAGGGATTTCTACGCGATCAATGTGCCCAGTTTGCCGAAAGATATCAGTTATTTTTTCTTGAAATGAACGCCAATCATAATCTTGATCAGTATTCTCTATATAAGTACGCAGACGAGTTGTCAATCCTCGAAGAAGATAATAACCCGGCATGTTTTGTGCATTGCACATTGCCAATCCAGCTTGCTGTTGTGCTTGGCCATTTTGAACAGCGCGTTGAAACTGAAAGAAGTGTGGATTATGAACAACGCCAGTATCTACTCTTCCTGTATTCCAGCTAAATGCCGTCTTACAAGAAGTACACCACATTTGATCACAACCTTCAATCTTCGAGATGCGCTCACCACAAGTAGGGCAGGGCTTGCATGTAGATCGAATCAGATTTGCTGTAGCAATATCATCTGGATTACAAACATGTGCTTCTATGTCATCAGCATTATGACCCTTACATTTGAGACAGTCTTTACAGGTGTAATAACCACAAAGACCACATTTGTATTGGGTGCTTAGAAAGCCACGACAACCATCCTGGGGACAGCCCATGATAAACTTCCTGGCTTCTGCAGGAGTTTTTTTATTTTCCAATTTCCATAGATCATTCGCAGCTTTGCGAGCAGCAACAGAAGCTAGTCGTGCTACTTCCTGAGCAGCTTTAACTGCATCTTTTTGTACTTGAATCTCTGCCCTACGTTCCGCTTCAGGCATCGCTTCAGCCATCTGAGCCATAGTTCGATCAAGCAAAAGAGTGGATCGATGTTGCTTATAATCGCCATTGTAAAATGACCGATTTAGATTATCAACAATCCACTTCATATCAAGAGGCTTTGAACAATTCATACAACATGGATCTTTCGTCGTAGAGGTTAAATATGTTCTTACACAGTTTTTGCAGCACTCATGTTGACAATCTTCCCATGGGCAGATCACTTTAGCACGAGTGCTTTTGGTATAAGTATCAGCGCAGATGGGACATTCAGTAGTCATTGGTAATAGTTGATTTATTGCAGGCGCTTCTTTTGAGTATGAAATTAGCATTTGTAAAATGCTAAGATCAATTTTTTGACAAACCTACAGAAAATGCATGGCTTAAAAATAGAGACATACTGTATATAACCATGAGCAAAACGCCTGATATGAACATAAAAAATTGGTCAATCGAAGATATTCAACAATTATTTGAAGTTGATAAACTAGATCCCATACAAATTACAAAAGTTGCAGACAGATTAATAGATAAATCAATAAGTGATGAAAACACTAGTGCAATAACATTTTTAAAACAAGCTAGAGATAAGTTATTGACACATATATCATCACAAAATGAATTAGGAGATTTCGGAGAACAAGCTTCGTCTCAATTAATTGATTGGTGGCAAAATCAATATCTAACTCAGTCTGATGAAAATCAAGCAGAAAAAGCTACCACTAGACAAAATCATGTTGATACATTTGAAGACGAAAATGGCCACTATCAAATGAAAAGAGAAACTCTTGGAATAACCCAGACATTAGATGTAGGTGTCGCACAAGGATCTATTAATCCAAATCTAAAAAATATTGTAGAAAGAACCATTATTATTGATAGTCAATATCGACCTAATATTTTTCCTTTTGCTGCCTCAGATACTTCTTCATCAAGTTATAGTAGTTCATTTACAGCAACGCTTTCTGATCCACTACAAAATGTATTATCTTTAGAGCTATATTCTGTACAAATACCAAAAACTTGGTATAATATATCACCTGTAATTGGTAATTCTTGCTTTGGATATGTCGACGCTAGCGTTGATTTGTCTGCTGTAACAGCAAGTGATATAACGTGGTATTCTGTTACTGCAGGCAATTATGTTCTTCCTAGTAGTGGAGGTCAATTTTCTCTTACTATCACCCCATCATCACCTATAACATTTACTTATAACAGTATTACCAATAAAATTACAGTTACAGTGACTGATTCCAGCAATGGCATCATAATATGGTATTCACAATATTTTCAACCAGATGAAACTTGTGGAAAAAGTTGTATTAAAGCCATGTTTCCAAACAATAATCTTGGATGGACATTGGGTTTTAGAGACTGGGATGAAGATAACAAAATATTATATACTGATCTTTCTGCAGGAACGGCTACAACACAAGTTGCACCACAATTAAGTGGCCCACAATACATGTTATTAACACTTGATGATTTCAATAATAATCGATTAAATAAAGGTATTATTAGTACAGTTCAAAGTCAAACAAAACTAGATTTGCCATCATACTATAATCCACTTTCACAACAGTGTGATGATTCTAATAATGTTTTTACAGTTAAATCTGCTCCTCGACAATTAACACAAGCACAATTATATACTATTAACACAATTTATCAAGATAGACAAACTCAAAAAACTCGTCCAAATGCACCCACAAGTAATAATGTGCTGGCAGTTATACCCATACCGAATGATACTGCATATGGGGATAACATTGTACTTTTTGGACCAGATATGTCAACAAATAGTAGAGATTATTTTGGACCTGTTACAATTGAAAGAATTAAAACAAGTTTACTAGATGATAAGGGCAATCTTATTGATTTAAATGGAGCAGATTGGTCATTTACATTTCGAATGAAGCAGTTATACCAATATTAATGAGTAAATTGTATTTTTACCTTTCGTGCTCGCTTGGCAGATAGGCAAGGTAAGGATTCCGAACATCTGACGGTGCGCCTTGTTTTCTGCTAATCGCCGTGGATGTTCAACACTGGCCTATGTGGCTGTATTTTCATCATAAACTTAGAAAGAATAGCCATGCGCATATACATACCATATTTTACTTGACGAAAATAAGCAGCCCTTGGATCTTGATCAACATCTTTTGCTATTTCATCAAGCCTTGGTAGTGGGTGCATTACAATCATTTGTTCTTTAGCTTGCTTCATTAATGATTGATCAATTATATAAGAATTTTTAACTGCATCATATTCTTGTGCAATACTAAATCTTTCTTTTTGAATCCTAGTAACATATAAAACATCCAAATCACTTATACAATTTTCAAGTTTACTTTCAACAAAATGCGGATAATCATTTAGATATTCATTAGGTAATTTTAATGTTTCTGGTGATATCAAGTAAAACATAATTTTATTGTTGATTTTTGTTAAACACTGAATTAAAGAATGAACAGTTCTCCCATGTTTCAAATCTCCCACTAATCCAATTTTAAGTGGTTGAGGGTTTGCTCTTGGTGATTTCTCAATACCCAATTCCAAGTATATAGTATATAAATCTAATAATGCTTGACTAGGATGCTCACCAATACCGTCTCCAGCATTAATTACTGGCACTTTTGAGTAATTTGCAGCCTGATGAACACTATGTCGTTCTGGATGTCTCATTACTATACAATCAGAGTAACTAGATAGTGTTTGAACAGTATCTTCTAAGGATTCACCCTTTTTAACGCTAGATGAATTAATATCTACATCTAAAACTGAGCCACCTAATCTCAGCATTGCTGCTTTAAAAGAACATGAAGTTCTAGTAGACGGTTCATAAAATAATGATGTCATTACACTACCTTTCAGATCATCACAAGTTCCCGTATTACACACTACCCGCTTATAATGATCTGCTAAACCAAGCAATTCCATAATGTCAGGTTTGGTCAATGCAGATACTGTTAACAGATTACGCACGCTCTGTGAACGAGATAACATTTAAATGTTATCTCGTGTTGTTATTAAACCGATTTATTAAATCTTCTGTTTTAAGATACCATAAAGATATTCTATATTTGTCACTTGTCCATTAATTAATTCCATCTGTTGATTATAATATCTATCAAGTAAAGTTTTCTGTTTTTGAAAATTGCGTTTAATTGTTGAAGCAGCGTTTTTGAATGCATCTTTCGTTTCTTTATTTTTGAAATCTACATTTTTGGCATCAAGAACCATCTTAAAAAATCTACTAGCGAGTGGAATACTATCAAAATTAGATATTAAATTATGAATAAATAATACAGGCTTGTTATCAACTATTTCAAACTGAAAATCTTCACGATTACAAATGCCTGTGTTGAGAGAAACAAAAAGGGCACATTGTACATCACTGTTTGCTGGATTGTTAATATCATTATAAAACTTATCAATTTCAGCTTTTTGCACATTTCTAGAGTAATTTTTTGCTTCAATCATCATTGTCATATCTGTATCTCTTACAATAAAATCCCCTCGATGTGGAATAGTATGAGTATCTTCTATATCAGCTGTAGGAAATAACATATTTAAACGACCAAGAACATAACCCTCACCATCTTTTCCTTTTAATGATGAGTTTTGTTGACGACTAAGTCGTGATTCATAATCTGTTCTCATATCTTCTAACTTTTGTTGCTGATTAATTAAAATACTCTGATGTTGTTTACTTAATTCTATCATGCGCGCTGCATATCTTTCTTCAATTTCCTGAGATAATTTGTTCATCTTAGAGAGAAGATTATTATTAGTTTCACTTAGGTTTTTTACTTGTAATTCATATTTGCTTCTTTCTAACTTTACTGTACTAGCGAGACATTCTTGAAATTGAATATCTGCAGATCTCTGTTGTTCAAGATGTTTTTCTCTTAAAGTATCTATTTTTTGCTGCCATTCTTCATTGTCCCATGCCTGATTTTTCATGTTACCTTCTTTTAAAAAATATAAACCCAGTTTTATGATTCGTAGCTTTTTATCTAAATTGCTTCCATGAAACTCATCTATACTATGATCATCAGGAACATATGTTTCAATTACCTCACCGTCATATAAAGACTCTGTTTCTTTTTGCATCTTGTAATTAATAAGAATGAACTTTATTTCTAAATTACTTCTAAATTACTTTATTAAACATTTTTCGCGCATAATTAATTACAGTTTTTGAACAGCAGCTTCGCTGCATGCCCTTCGGGCTGTTCAAAAACTAACTTTAGGAAATATTAAAATAACTTATTTTTCGGTGAGACTGCATGGTTCAAGGCATAGAACTCTAATTGTGTGCTATATTTTAACATGTTGCCTTAGCTGCAAGCATAGCAGCTACTACACCAAGAGCCAGACCAATATGATATTTCAATTGCATATGTCTATAAATAGCTAACCATGCCTTTCGCTGATCTTCACCATCTAAATGAATTACCATATAATCTGTTTTTGGTGATAAAATGTAATATAAATAATTAACTAGCATAGTTATACCTCCAACAGCACATACAATTCCTATAGACATCCATTTTGTTTTCTTAAGATCTCTAGTTGAAAAAATGAATAATATTGAACAAATAATGCCTACAAAATAGCCTTTAAAGTAAATATTTTTACGTTCTTCGATAATTTTTTCATACCGCGTTTTTTGCTCATTATTTAAAAGCGCCATAAAATTATGTTTCATGACACCTTTATCAGCTGATATAGTCATATAAATATCAGCGAGTAGAAATGTTATTGCCAAAGAACATGTTGTACCACATAAACGCATATACATGAACTATATATTTTAATACAATACATTCAATTAAAATAACGTTTTCGGAAAACTATATTATATAAATACTGATATTGATAACTATAGTCATAAAGATATATTAATCATTAAAACAGAAAACGTTATTAACATAATCAGGAAGATTATACTCTTCTAAATTATATACTTTCAACCATGTAAGTGTTAAATAAACATCCTTCGCTTCTGGAGCATTAGAAGTCCACCGTTCTTTGTTTAAAACTTCAATTAATTTCTTTAATCGATTATAGATACCTCCCGCATTTCTTGGTGAACAATGTTTAACAGCCCATTCAAATTGTAATGCCTGGATTTTATCATGAAAACCACTTACTAAACATACATGTTTCCAACCAGGACCTTTGCTTATTGTATATTTTGCACCACCTTTTATCTCTCCATTATGTTGTCTTAAACGTCTAACAGGGTCAGGACTAACTCCAGCATATGTTGCATATTTGTTTTGAATGATATAGAATTGCCAATCATCATTACTCATCTTATATTTTGATTAATGATAAAACTTTATGTTTAAAAAACTAATCTACAAATAACTTTTATAAAAGCACTGTTAAAACGGTTCTAATCAACTAGTTTTTCCATTCTAGCCCTATAAGCTAGGCATTCTTGATATGTTAAAACAGCAAAGGTAAGCTTTCCACCATAATGACGGAACGGTAATCTAATTTGTAAATTACAAAAAGATGGCATTATTTCAGATTGTTCATCAGTGGTTTTTTTCCACCAATTTAAATCAAATCCGCATGTAGCAATTCTTCCATTAGAATATAAAAGACACATATTTTGTTTTTCTGACCAGGTAGCTATTTTATTTACAATATCGCCTTCAAAATAATTATTATGAGAAATTATAATATCATTTTGAATAACTCCTGAACTATCCATAATATAGTACTTATGATTACAATTTTATATTGTTTAAAAGATGTAATCATAATAAAAGGCACATCTAAATGATGAATATATAAGAGACTAACGATTTGTTATGTAAAGTTTTCCTTTATACATAACTGGTCGTTTTCGTCTGTAATAGTCTACATAGTATGATGCAGGTAATTGAAACTTATATGGACACACTGTTATAGGGGTTTTATTAAAGAACAGTTTCGTATCCCATATCATAAATGGCAAAAGTCCATCTCGTCTATATACCCGCATTATACCTTCGAGAAAACATTTCGAGCATAAATTAGCTGTTTGATTTATGTAATTATATCCAAAACCATCATAAACCCACGCATAATTGTCATCATCATCATCATCATCATGATGATCATCATCATTATCGTCATTTGATTCTCTAGTAGACCAGTTAGCTTGACAATTATAACGCGTTTTGTATGTAAAATGAAGAGTTACAGCCTTTGGAAATACCATTTCAACAATTGAATAAAATATTTCTTTGGGCAACGAGCCAAATCTGCTTTCTTTCATAGCTTTAATACCATTTTTGTAAAATAATAGTCGCATCTTTTCAAAATTTTGCTTACAATTTTTACACACAGCCATCGTTACTGTTACTATTTATTCAGAAATAAGTATTTACATCAATTTTTCAGTTTTTTTATTTCTTCGTCTATCATTGGAGATTTTTTATGTGCTTCCAACATTTAAAGGTTTAAAAGATACTAATTTAAGTGGAAATAGTTAAAGATATCTATATATACATATTTAATATGAAATATATTTTACTTTTTTTTGTCTATTTATTAGCACAAATTAATTGTCTTTTACCGAACAAAATGCCAAATGGACAACCACGAAAGTATTTTCCAAACTTAAATAACAGAAAAAGTGATATTAAATATATAGATTCAGATATGACGTCTTTTTTAGCAAAACATTGGACAAATAATATAGTTGTTTCACCACGTATTAACAAAGAAGACAAACATATTTTAAAACGTTTAAATCGTCTTAAAAGTTTTTTGCAAGACAGCAACAAACCTAGTACACTATTTATGGTATGGTCGCCATCTGGCGTATATAATGAAGTATTATTTATTATTGTTGCAAGAACCAAAATGAAAAGAAATAAAAAACAATTATGTGTAAATCTTCTTATTCAATCACCTTTCTGGGATAGTGAGCAAGTTGAAAGTAAAGAGTTAAAATTAGCACTAGAACATCTTTGTGAATCTTCTAATATGGAGCTCGACCTGTCTTTTGTTTATAATTGGGATTTTAGATATAAACTTGAGTGGAATAATTCATTTTAATATTCATTTTTAGGTTTAGCAGTTCCATAGACGCTCTTGGATTAAATAGATAACAATTTTTAATATTATCAAATAATATATGTCTACTAAAAAAGTAAAAAATCGCCGGGAACGGAAGAAAAAGAAACTAACAAAAAAAGTTTATGGGGCAGATAGGATGCAACCATATTCTATTCATAAATCCACAATGATTAGTTTTGATCCGATTAAATCATGTAAACAATTAATATATATTTTTAATAATGCTATATCAGATATCCAGTCTCCACCTGATCCTGCTTTAAAAAAGAGAGGTATTAAATGGGTTAGATTTAAACGCGGCGGTAAAGCTGAATTTCATTTTGTACCTCCATATTCATTAAATCATGATAAAATGCTTCGTTCAATTGTAGATGAAGAAAAAAATATATCACCATTAGAAAGTCAATTTCTTGAAAATCATGTCGGTATATATGTTCCTGATCTTACAGATGTAGTAATAAAATGTTTAAAGAAAAATATCAAATGTATTTTGAATAAAAGAGATGATGGTATGTATCAATTTTATATAGCTATAGATGGATGTTTGGATTATTTAGATATTGATAGTGTAAAATTAGATATTAATAAAATAAAAAAATTATATCCAGATTTTAGAGTTTATACATTTAAACAAAATACTAAAAAACAACTGAAACTTCAAGAAAAAATAAAAAAAAATAAACATTCCGAAAAAATTAAAATATATTCTGATCCTAATCATAAAAATATGTCTAGAACTGTAATTTATCATAAGGATCAAACAGTAACTGTAACTGGTAAAGATTCTATCGATGGAAAACCTTGGATAATTAAAGGTTCTATTAATAAAAACAATACAATTACTTTAGATTTTACTTCGAAGGGTGGTCCAAAAAATATAACAGGAAAAGTAAGTGATAAAAAAATAACATTTTCAGATGGAAATATTTGGACTGTTATTTTATAAAATAATAATATTTTATGGTAATATTATTTTATGATAATATTTTATAATGACGTTGGTAATTGGTGTTATAATTGGTGCTATTGGTGTTAGTTTATATAATTTATATATGGTTGCTAGTACATCGACAACTTCTTACTTGTAAAGATTCTATCGATAGAAATATTTGAAATATTATATTATTTTATAATATAATATATTATAATGACGTGGTTAATATATGCTATAATTGGTGCTATTGGTGTTGGTTTATACAATTTCTATATGGCCGCTACAAAAAATTTATTTCCACTAGGAACACTAAATAATATAATATTTATGCTTGGAGTACAAGCATTTGGTGGTATAATAGGTGTTATAGGACTGATTTATTGTAAAATGTATAACCCTAAAATATTTAATACTTTTTTTACAGAATATGTTAAATTTCCATATCAATATTTATTTATTCCAACGGTAATTCAATTAGTATATTTATTTGCTAATTTATTTGCTTTAAATATTGGTGGCACAACAGCAATGGCTATTATAAATATTAATACAATAATTACGGTATTATTGGGAAATATATTTTTAAAAGAAAAAGTTAATAGCAAAATATTAATAGCATTAATAGTTATGTTTTTATCAGGTACATATGCTGTATATGAAAAGGCAAATATAAACTAAATATTCTAACAATTGTTGGTCTCATGACAGTTGCGTGCTTTTTTCAGAAACAAATAAAATTATATACTTAGATTAATGTAAATACTTTTTAGAAAAATCTATATATCAATGAAAGTCTATGTAGTGAACAAAAAACTTTTAGTTTTTACTTGTTTTTAAAAGTCAATTCGGTAGAATCATAGAAGAATCACTGAAATCAGTCAAAATATTTTTGGGTTTTGAAAACACTGTTTTTTTTAACGTTTATTTAGACAACCTAGGTAATTTTTATTTCTAAAAAAAAAATCATGTAGGGTCTTTATGTAGGGCTAAAAAAAGGCACTAATCAGTAATTCGTTTAAAGATTTAGCAACTTTTCTATGTATCATTTAATGGTACATAATGGTACATCTTTAGGTGCAGAAAAGTTGCAAAAAACCACCGACAAATATTATTGTGAAAAGTGTCACTATACAACGTCACGAAAATCTTCATGGAAAAAACATCTTCACACGAAGAAACACAATGATACACAAATGGTACATAATGGTACATTAGAAGTTGCTAAAAGTTGCAAAAGCGAGCCAGCGTATAAATGGATGTGTATTTGTGGAAAGTCTTACAAGTATCATAGTGGATATTATCGACATAAGTCAAAATGTAGTTATGAGCCTCCTTTATGCGAACCTGTAGCAGAAACCAAGTCAAGCATAAATGATGATGAAACTTGGACAATGACTCCAGAGCAAATGTTGAAAGCTTTTGCTTTAACTATAAAAGAAACAGGAATAACTAGTAGTAATAGTTCAATTTCTGGAAGTGGTTCATATAATACAATAAATAATCAGAAGATTTTTAATGTTAATTTATTTTTAAATGAACAATGTGCAAATGCTATGTCAATACAAGACTTTGCAAAGCAATTACAATTAACAATGAATGATTTAGATAAAAGCAAACCAGAATGTATAACAAATGTTGTGTTGAAAAACTTAAAACCAATGGCACTAACAGAACGTCCATTTCATTGTACAGATGCAGAATCACAAGAATGGTTTGTTAAAGATAAAGATAATGGTTGGCAGGAAGATGATGGAGAAAAAGTAATATCACAAACAGAAAATGGAATTAATAAAGCATGGCCAGACACTTTTGAACAAGAGAATCCTAATTGGAAGGGTAATGATAAATTAGAGGATAAATATGTAGAATCATCATTAAAAGCAACACAAAAAATGAGCAATAAAAATGCTAAAAAAGTCCTTGCAGACATAGGCAGTAAGACTTCATTAAATGCTAAAATTGCTGAAAAGCACAAAGCATAGTATTAACCATTAAAGTAAAAAATAAATCCAATTTTCATGATAAGAATTATTTTTTATTTGAATGACCCCACATTAAACAATGTCTTTTTGAACAAGTTTCATAAGTCGGACTTTTTCACCAATAGAGATTTTAGTTCGAATGATACACATTCCATCACCATCTACGTCACCATAAACCGTGGAACCGCATACAGTAGGCGCCAAATAATTAAATATTTGTACATAGTGGTTTTTGTTGTTCACTTCATATCGGCGCAAATATTTCAGTTTGAGATTGTCGTTATTACACGCATCACGTATGATTTGCGCAGTTTTGTTTGGTGGTATGTAGGAAATAACACATCCAAGAACACCCTCCGGAAGATTGCGAACGCGAGTAATCAATGAGATAGCCATGATAAGTTTTTGTGAAATATAACAATATGTTACTTTGGAATCAATTTTTCAAGAAATAGGCGTATACAGGCAATGCTAATGTAGTTTTCAATATGTTAACGACATTAGATAACTCTTATTTGGCCTTGGATGCGCGTCTTCTCCGAGTTTTTTTTGGTTTTGGTAAACTGCGGCAAGACCTTCTAGTTTTCTTCCGTGCTTTATTCTTATCATTCTTATTTCTAGTGTACCGTTTCTTTTGTTTTTTTTGAACTCTTCTTGTTTTTTTCTTGTGTTTTCTACTTTTGCCGCCCGTTGTAGATGTAGGTACAGATAAAGGGGTAGGTACAGATGTAGGTATAGGTGTAAGTGTACTTGTAGGTGTAGGTGTAGATGTAAGCTCTGACCACCTCGACGCTAGAACGTATTTCACAAAAGGTCTTTTTTTATTAACATTCTTTTTCACTCCACCAAAGTAACTACCATTCACAGTATTTGGATTGACACCTCCTTTTCCTAGCATAGTTAGGAGTAATGCTACTGCGGTTGCGGGCTGATCATTATGAAGTCCCAATCTGCCAGAATTAGGAGAAAGAATTGATTGCCCTACGCTGTTATCTGTGTTTCTTTGAAGATATCCTCCATTTGAAGCCACACTGGTCAACGTCTGACAATAGTCACCTAGGAACTTTCGTAATCCATATTCTACAATACCCCTCCTTAAATCACCTACAGTAAATATGTATTGATTTTCCGTACTATCTAGATTTGTAAACCAATGAGCAAATCTCCCTCCTGTCTGATCGTAACCTTTGTTCATGATACTTTGAGTGTTAATTTTAAGTCTGAATTTATCAGGTTTAGTTTTTACGAGCCAGCACAGCGCACCAAGACTAGCGCGTTGTGCACTGCCTTTGCCCTCGTGTGTAAATGGGGGTTGTCCGTTTTGAATGATGACTCCATCAATTGAGTATGGGTAAATATTCACGACATCAACAAACTTCATCAAAAAGTAAAACGCGGTCTGTGCATCCATGGGTGAACTGGTGTCTATCTTCTTAAATATTGACTGTCTCTTCGCTTCTCCTCTACCTTTAACCGTCTGGGCTACCTGTGTTATATCATTGATTAGAGGAGGATGAGATGGAGATGCTTCCGGATTAGGCCAATCACTAGATTTTGCACTGGTAGACGCGTAGTTAGAAAGTACATGATTGCCGACTTTTAGATAAAATGATACTGCAACCTGGCCTGAAATGCCTTGAGAAGGGTAAGGAAGTGTTTCCATTCTAGTTCGCATCTTAATATTTGCACTACCCTGATTGTCAGATTGTACGGTCACATCTTGAATACCATACTCATAGCCAGACTGCAACGCGTTATCCAATGTGCTGCAGGTGCTTTGTGGATCCATTACCGATGACGTAGGACAAAAGAACATGGGGACCTTTTTACCATCTTCCTTCATGGTGTAAAATTTGTTATCAATGAAGAAATCACTTTTATTAACTGTTTTAAGACCAGTTTCATCAGGTTTACTCCATGCATTAGTTATCATGAAACGCTTGTTCTCTTGTAATACTTGGTTGATTCCTGGTACAATATCAAACAATCGATATTGATTTGTAGGCAATAATTGTGGTGCAACTTGTCCTGGTCTAGAGGGGGTCTTTTCTTTTGGGCCTCCGTCGAGAAATAAGTCTTCTTCAGTGGCGGAAGGCGGAGTATGTTTATCTCCTGACCAGGTAAGTTGAGTGTTAGGCTGGCGTAAGGAAGAAGCTCCACCAGATAGAGCGAGACAAACAGCTTTAACCATATTTTTTTCAAGCGCACCTTTGCTAGTGTCAGTAAAAGGTCCTTGAGTCACCAATCTATTTAGTGCACTTTGATTCCCCGCTAAATCTGGGTTACTGTAATCGTCAGATACGGCGAGTTTGCTACCAATTACATCGGATAAGGAAACTGAATCTGTGCCACTTCCATCGAATAGATCTGCTTGAAGATCTGGAAGATCTTTTTGAGCGTAGTTGATGGAAGAGACCAATAGAAGCACCAAATATGCAACCTTCATATCAGTATACGGATCATCACTGCTGCCGCCACCCGGTCCAGTCCATTGTGATGATGCTTGCCCGAAGGAGGCTTGCCCGAAGGAGGCTTGCCCGAATGAGGCTTGCGGTTCTTCTGCTTGACCAGGGTGCCATTGTGGTTCTGCTACTGATTGGAAGCCTTCCAGATCATTTTCATCTTCTTCCTCTTGTTCTTCGCCTAATGAAGCTATAGTAATAGCTAATTTATAAATCAAAGGCGCAGTATGTTGTAATGCAGTAAATTGTGATTTTAAGAGAGGTTCTGTAACTCTAACAGAATAAAACATAGCTAAACCAGATAGAAAAGCAGAGGAACTATTATCTGGAGGATTTTGCGCGTAGCAAGGTACAAACGCGTAATTGTATAGGATATCTATATGCGCTTGTCCCCCTCCTCCAAAAACAAACCAACTGCGCAACTCATTTAGCAATAATTGTTCGAAGTTGTCTCCTATCTTAGCGTTCAATAAACCGAGTGTAGTGCATAGTGTGGGGAATAACACAGCGTACTCATTTTCTATAGGTAAATTTCCAAATAATTGTGGGGGATAAACAGAAAAATCAGCATCAGCAGCAGTGAGATATTGAACCATAGGAATATCCAATAACCCAGTGAAAAGACACAAATACATATATAATCCATAAGGTTTGGTCATAACAATATTAAAAAATACGTGACTATTCGTAAGTTGTTCATAAGATAAACCGTCTATAATTTGAATAGACTGATTAACTTGTGCGTCTCCTATATTAGCTCTATATATTGATAAACTATCTAAAGTAAATACAAACGTATCTGTATTTTGGTCGTACGGCACATTAAAAGATCTATATGGGTCAGATTGCGTAATTACAGTTTCACCTGTTGTTTCGTCGACCCCGATCTCTACCTGATCAACTCTGATAGGCGTAGGTGGAGGTGGAGGTACAAATACTAATCCGTTTCTGTTATCGTAAAGACTAATTACTCCACCTTTGTAAGAACCATTAGTAATTTTAAACTTATAATAGTTATCAGGAAGAGAGCCCCCGTGCTGCGTCTTTGCTCCACCGCATTGTCCAAATGCATTTGATATTTCAGAACGTTTCATCACACCACAATACTCAACATCAAATGGACTAATAACCTCGTCATTTACTACTAGCCATCCAGGGTCATATACAACTTTATTATCGCCAGTAGCTGCAGCTATAGCCCTGTCTATATCAAAATAAATAATGAAGTCGGGATCTGCTTTCATATTACCATGCTTTGCTATAGCACCAAAAGATCTTCTTCCTATCCAAGTATTGTTTTGTATTCTGAAAAACGTAGAATAACCAGACTCAAGTTTTTCTCTTAGTATCATACGTAACATATCCACGTCTTCATCAGAGACGCCCGTATCATCCTGTGCCTGTGCCTGTGCCTCCTGGAACTTAACGTGAGAAAAGTTGGTTGAACCGGGTTCCTTGTTAAGCTCCCCACTTTTCCGGACGAAATCGGCCTTCTTATACGGATGCGAGGCACTGGCACTACGCCGTTCCCGACGTTCGGGGCCTCCTCCTCCTCCTGAAGACTTGGGATTGACTACAGTGGTGGAGCGCTTGTGTGCGCCCACGCCCGCAAGGGTGGGGTTGATCGAGGCTGGCGGCACACCAGCACCACGGTAAAAGGAATCTGCCCTGGAAAGTACAAGATTTGGAGTAACTTTCTTTTTTCCTTTAAAGAAAGAAGTTAACGATTTAAATGCATCATTTTCTAAAAATTTCTTCTTAAGTGTCTTGTATATTGATGTTAACTTAAATATATTCTTAGATCGTTTATCGCCTAACCAGTCATGAGCCGGATCGGCTCGAACACAGTTGAGAAAAGCGCGATCAGCTCCATAGACACTATCTAGATTAATAATAATAGAATTGTTGGCTAGAGCCATAATATATACTAATCACATTAATAATTTAGAATTTTCACTACGACATCCGGGAACATCCTCTTGTATGTAAGTTACAAAACTCCCTTTTTGGCTTGTGAATAATATTGAAAAAGTTTTTCCGACAGCAACCCTTCATAAAACAACTTTAACTTTATTAACAGAGATAGTATACATTACATTACATAATATTGATTATGTAATGTATATAGCATTTATCGTCTTTTACGACTCTTTTTCTTAGTTTTCTTTCTTTTTCTCTTTATTCTTCGTGATAGTTTACGTTTTGCTCCACCATTTTTGACATCTTCATCTTCATCTTCTTCAAGTACTTCTATTTCGGGGGCACCTTGTTTAGGTAATGGAGGTGGTATGGAAGGACATGAGCCAGGAGGTAAAGGAGTTTCGCAATTAACTTTTGGCAATGCATCTTGTAGTTGTAGTTGTCCACGATCTCCTAGTTTAAAAATAGTAGTACCCATGACATTGACTTGTTGTTGAAATTGATCTTGCTCTGCGACTTGATCCGCTGCTTTATTTACCATATCAAGAATATTTTGAAGGTCGCCACTTTTTGTTAGTTGAGCCATAACATCTGCAGGAAGAGCAATAAGAGTATTTCCCGCAGGTTGCTCTTGTTCTTTCAAAGATGAAGAAACTAATTCTTGTGAAGCATTTGGCGAAGAAGCACTTTTAACTTCTTCAGAAATAGTTGGCATGCGGCGTATACCGCGACGTAGAGGAGGATTCGCAAATTGAGTAGAACAATTCCTTCTTCGTTCTTCTGCGCGTTCTGTCATAATACGACGTTCTTTTAGAGTAAGTTGTCTTTTTGGTTTTTGTTTCCGAGATTCTAGCGATTTTTGTAATAATGGATCATTTGGATCAACTATAACTTTTTTAAGAGCATCTGCAAGAATCTCACTTGCTGTAGGTGGTTGATTAGCGGGAAGAGGGTCGTCAAAGCCTTGGAAAGCCAAAACAGGTGAAGGGCCTATAGTAGATTCAACAAGTTCATTTAGAATACAGGGACCAATCCATGCTATAAACATGCCCGCTAATACAGAACTTAAAACTGTAGATAAAATATGTGCATTTCTTGGGCAATCAGTAGACCATCCTGGTACCGGATCTAATGCAAAACTAGGAACATTACCATAGCCAGGAATATACGGCACCCATTTACCTTGTTCGCATGTAGAAGGCCTTCTTTGTCCGTCAATTTCCCAATTAACACCTGCATAAAATATCATAATAGCAAGACCTTCAATAAAATTATTGATATCTTCAACATTTACATCTAAATTAGAAGCATTTGAAAATGCCATAATACCAGTTTGTAAGGACATGTCTGTTCCAGTATTAATAAGATATGCACTAAACAATGCAGCTAAAAATAAACCGGTAATAGTTGTGCGCAATATACTATTTCCACCTTTTTGTCTTCTTCGTGTACCCTTTTTCTGTTTACGTTTTCTACTAGATCTTCTATTAGCTTTTTTTTTGATAGCTTTTTTAATGTAACGTACACCTCCTACAAAAACTGCATATTGTTCTGGAGTAAAATGAATCATATACATATAAATGAGAGATTATTATGATAAATATCAGTATCATAGTGTATTTTCTTATATTTTAATACATATATACATGTCTATAAATATTGAATTAGATGTAGAGCATTTTATTACATATATTCTTTGCTTATTTGGACATGATCCTCAACATGATATTTATGTAGGACATAGTACTGGAAAACCAAGAGCTGAAACCTTCTTTAATGATGTAGGTGGTAAAGTAGATACAGCTCCAGGCCAAGGAGGAATACCGCTACGAGCCGGTGGCCACCTTAAAGGTGGTGCACGAGATAGTACAGATGGAATAGTTACAGGATATTCCGAGGGTGGAATGATTGCCCAAATCAAAACAGCACTTAGATTCGGGAAAGGGATATTAGCAGAATATAGCAATTATATTTTTATGAATATTACTGGTAGGTCCGGAACAGATCAATGTATTACTACAAAAAGTAGTATAGTATTTTTCGACTGGAAACAATTAATTAAGACGGATTGCTCATCTCCTGGTCGTATAGTAATAAATAATGAGATTATTAGTCCATACAAGTTGCAACGGATAAATATAAGAGCAGGATTATCATCGCCAGGGGAAAGTACATTTGCATATCTTATTACAGATGAAGATTCAGCCTATTTTAATAATTTAATAGCAATTAAAGTAGTGGATGGCCAACAGGACGGACAAATAAATGTCCAATTAATACTTACAAGCGTGGAACAAGGTTTGGCCATAGATGGAGAAGGTACTATAACTAGCTTTGGGCAAAATATGGAGCAATTATACAATGTTTATGGTGAGTGTGTTCGCACAGAAATTAATAATCAGATAGAGGCTATTGCATTGGCTGTAATTAATTTATATGATACACAAATATTAGCCCCATTAGGAGACAGATTAGAAGATACACCACAATATTCATTTGAGAACTTTGTAACCCTTGCTGCAGAAGCACCTGGAATCAATACAATAACAGCAGCCAATCCTACTGGCCAAGGAAGGATAAATGAAGCATGGCAAGGTATTGCTAACACAGCTTTTTATACTTTAGCGGTTAGATCAAGTATATTATCTCAAGCGATTCTTGCTAGGGAAGGAGGGCTTCTAGAAGAACTATTTAGTAATGCGTCATATTTAGATAGTAGGCCAGAGTGGTTCCCACCTCGGCAAGTTGAGGGACAAGCGCCAATACCATTTTCTCATACTCTTATTCAAGAGTATACTATCATGATAACTGGATTTATACAGTTCATACCTGCGTGGAATCCGGGTGCCAATGCTTTTCCAGAACAGCTGATGATACCAAATATTTATACTGCCGGACCGACTTCGCACTATTATGCAATACCTATATTATATCAAAACTACACTCACGCCGGAGGAAAAAATGAATATGACTTTCTTGATATTTTATCAAGATCGATTGCAAATATATTGAACTCCATATCCGACCCGAAACAAAAAGAACAAATTAGACAATTAATTAATAGTTATAAAGAAGTAGTCAAAGCCAAAAGTGAACAATTCCGCGCGGCACAGTTAGATCCAGGAAATATAGCAGAGACAAACCCATTAGTTCAAAGTCTATACTTAGCATTTTCAAGTGAGATGGCTGAAATAAGTTTTGAAGAGGTTCAGATACACGCACAACAGAACGAGGCCAAAGAGTTTGCAGAGTTAGATCAAGAGGTAACAATAGCAGAACAATCTATTCAAGCTACAGGAGCGGCACTGGAGGCTGAAATTAGGCAGGCTGCTGCAGATGCTGGGGTGCCCGGCGGTGGTGGTGAGATTAAGATGAATGGAGGAGGGCAATTAGACGAAATCCAAGGCTTACGACTATATAGTAAGGGCACGTGTAATGGTATAATTCAAAACTTAAACTTAATCGCACAGCCAGCTTCACAACAAAACCTATACGGTGCAGCTGGACAGAGAGCATCAAGAGCATTAACAGCACTAACTAGTAAGACAGACTTGCCTCAGATCATGTATGATGGAGGACCTGGTTTTAAACATGTATTAGGTACTAGTAATGGTATATCGGCAGCAATTTCAGAAAATAAGATATTTGGTGTATCACCAACTTATAATTCAAGTAATATTAAAGCATCAGATATACCTGAGAAAAGATGCTTAGCTAGACCAGAAGTAGATGCAGTAAGAGATATTTCTGAGAAATTAGGTAATATAATAAGTGCAGTTGATAGTGCAACTGAAACGGGAACACCTGTTGATGCAGCATCATTTACTGCTTTAATAAAGGGAGAGTGTGACAAAATGGAGCAGGACATTTTTCAAAGGGATGCAGAAATAGAGTTACCAATAAAAAATTGTGGATCATTTCAAAATCCAAAAGAGCGACGACGTTATCAAAAATTACGAATGTTTCTTGATAGATTCCGTTCAGCATTTCAATTAACAGCATTGTTTGCTTATTTTTGTTCTCAGCGCCCAGATCCATTAATTATATTCAAAGGAGACCAACCAGACACCATTTACAGCTGGGTTACAAATCTGAATAACTATTTTATTGAAGCATTGGAAGTATTTGGGATGATATCAGATAAAACAGGAAAAAGACAGATGATAAATGGCGCTGGTCGAGCAAATAATGGTTTTGTAGTAGGAAGTTGTACAGCGATAGCACTTTATATGGGAAATATTCTCAAGGATAGTTTACCAGGAAACAAAGTAAGAACAAGTTTTGCTGTTGAAGAGGGGATGCTAGCTCGGCAAGTAAGAAAGGCTACTAGCGGAGCAGGCAGCCAACCAGACTATATTATGTTAAGAAATGGAGTAGGCGCCCCAGATGATACAAAACTTTTAATTAGTATAATGGACAGTCTCATATTTTCCAAAAAACACCCCGATGCAACATTAGTAAAGAAATGGCCCGCTAACAGGAACAAACCTGTCACTGGTAAATTGTTAAATGATTTGGCTGTTACAGAGAGATTAACAGGGCCAACAATGCAGGCTTTTTCTGCTGCACTAGAAGCTGGACAGAGGTTTTATGTAAACAATGCAGTAGCAATACCAATAGGATTAGAGATAGATAAAAAACAGTTTTGTCCAATGTCTTCTATAATAGATGCCCAAACAACAGTATGTCGCAATTTTGGTATTGCAGAAAGAGATGGATTCGAGTATGGAATACAAGATTTTACAGTATTTTGTGCTGACCCACAAAATCCAGCTAATAGATTAGCATCATATAGAGTGCGTGTGGTACCAGAGCTGAAGACAAATGGAAAACCACCTGACAAGGTATGGGTATGTGCATATATGCAAATAGGTAGGGGCGCCAACACAAAAGTATTAATAAATGTAGCAGTATCTGATGCAATAACAGGAGCATATGCAACTACCTGGCCGGGAGGTTATAACTCAGGACATGTAGTATCACTCAGATCAGACGATACACCTTTATCAGCAAGAAAAACATTATATGATTTACAATCATATATATCAAATATGCCAGTAGAAGCAGGTGTTACTGATACTTATACAAATCTGATAGACTTCTTAATGGATAACGATGGACCGCATGCTGATATGCAGCGTAGAAATATCTTAGAAAGATCATCAAGAAAATCATTAGGAGACTATTTACAGGAAGCATCAGCTGCCATTGTAAATGGTGGACTGCTGCCGGGCACGCGTAATACATATACAAAAGGAGGCGTTAAAATATTACCTCCAGAAGGAGGTCGAGTAGGATTACATAATGATCGCCCCGCAGCGGCGAGAGGAATATTACTTACATTATATGGAAAAAGCGGAATTAATCCTAGAAGTATGAATGGAATAATTGTATCAGATAAATCAGGTGAAATAAATTATGCAGTTGCGGGCAGAGGATTGAAACCAGGAACTCCGATGGGAGGAAAAAATAACAATAAAAAAAGAACTAGAAGAAATGTAAAGAAAAAGAAGAAAACGCGAAAAGCAAAGTCAAAACGTGCGAAGACGAGAAAGGCAAGGAAGCCAAAGAAGAAGACTCGTGGTAAGAGAAACAAGAAAAAGAGAACTAAATAAACAATAAATATACCTATAAAAACGAACTGTTAATTACGTTCTATAAAAATATGTAGGAGAGATTAATAGTTTGATTTAATGTAATATATAAGATAGTCAGAAAAGAGACAATAATAAGTATTATAACAATTCAACATAATAATAAATAATATGACATTAATTATTATGACAAATGGTAAGAAAAGTATTGATCATTAAAAATATATGGTAACAGTATATTCACCAAAACATATTTTCACCAATACTAAATTACAAATAATATAATATTAGACTATATATGGTAACAAAACTGACAATAATATAACAAAAATACGCTATTTTTTTCAACTACTACATGAATGCTAAATTAATAGCGAAAACTGACTATTTACCTAGAAGAATGTAGGCAAAAAAAATATAAAAACAAGAAAAATACCGAAAAATACTGCAAAAAGAGAACTGATATCGCTAAAAAAAGTCACACTAAATTAGTTTTATCTGTGAAAATTATTTTCTCACCGAAAAATAAGTTATTTTAATATTTCCTAAAGTTAGTTTTTGAACAGCCCGAAGGGCATGCAG